>Ga0105044_10003975_pt1 | contig 20299 bp, 18 predicted proteins | sample MAT01_FD_78092 | JGI IMG/M metagenome (GOLD analysis project Ga0105044, IMG submission 78092) | Freshwater microbial communities from Lake Fryxell liftoff mats and glacier meltwater in Antarctica - MAT-01 | ecosystem: Environmental > Aquatic > Freshwater > Ice > Liftoff microbial mat | place...
CCGGTGATTGCCGAGGTGCAGGGGGTCGCCGCCGCCGCCGGGTGCCAGGTGGTGGCAAGCTGCGATCTGGCGGTTGCCGCCCACGATGCGCGCTTTGCGGTGAATGGCGTCAATATCGGCCTGTTCTGTTCGACGCCGATGGTGGCGCTCAGCCGCAACATCGCCGCCAAACCGGCGCTGGAGATGCTGCTGACCGGCGAGATGATCTCTGCCGCCCGGGCGCAGGAACTGGGGCTGGTCAACCGGGTTGCGGCATCCGGGCAATTATCGGCCGACACCATGGCGCTGGCAGAAACAATTGCCGCCAAGCTGGGCCCGGCGGTGCGCATCGGCAAACGCGCGTTTTACGACCAGATCGAACTGGAGGAGGCTGCCGCCTATCGTCTGGCCAGCGCGGCGATGGTGGAAAACATGCTGTGGCGCGATACCGATGAAGGGGTCAACGCCTTTCTGGCCAAACGCGCGCCCGACTGGCCGGAATAACGGCATTGGGATTGCACGCTTGCGGCTGATCCGATACCTCGTCGAAACCCCGCCGGTGGACAGACATGTATCGCGTTTCCCGCTTCATCACCACCTTTGCCCTGTGCCTGCTGACCGGCACGCTGGTCGCGCTGTTCTGGGCCAATCTGGCCCCCGAAAGCTATCATGATCTGGTGGAACTGCGGCTGCTTGACCACTTTCTGATCGGCTATGCCGACCCTGACGCCAGTGGGCTTTTCAGCCGGACGCTGACGCTGGAATATCTGGTCAACAACCTGCTGATGGCGCTGTTTTTCCTGCTGGTCGGCAAGGAATTGTGGGAGGCACTGGTGCAGCCCGACGGCCCCTTGCGCAGCGGTGCAGCGCTGGTGCCGGTGGCGGCGGCCAGTGGGGGAATGCTGCTGCCGGTGGTTCTGTATCTGGCGATTGCCGCCACCACACGCCATGCCGAGCGGGTTGATCTGCTGGCGGGCTGGGCGGTGCCGGTCGCATCCGATGTGGTGCTGGCCTATGTTGTGGGCAGGCTGGTGTTCGGGCGGCGCCACCCGGCGCTCAAGCTGCTGATGCTGGTGGCGATCCTGTCGGAAATGGTGGGGCTGGTGCTGGTCGATCTGTTCCATCCGGTGCTGCCCGGGCAGCACTTGTGGCTGGCGCTGCCGGTTTTGGCCCCTTTGGCCGCGTGGCTTTTGTTCAACCGCCTGCCCACCCGGATCCGGGCAGCGGATCCGGCGCAGTCGGGCGGCGGCTGGTTGCGGTTCAGCCAGCGGGCGGGCAATCTGCCGTGGCTCCTGGCCGGGCTGGCAAGTTGGTATGGCATGCAGCAGGCCGGTCTGCACCCCGCGCTGGGGCTGCTGCCGGTGATCCCCGCGATTCCGCGCGCCGACCGCTCTTACGGGTTTTTCGCCGAGGCCGAGGAATATCTGAACGACCCTCTGAACCGGCTGGCGCATCTCTTGGTCATGCCGGTGGCGGCGGGTCTGTTCCTGTATGGCCTGATCAGCGGCGGGGCCGAACTGGCGGCTTATGCCCCGGCCAGTACGGTGTCGTTCTTTGCGCTGATGCTGGGCAAACCTCTGGGCGTGTTGGGCGGTGGCCTTGCTGCCGCCTGGCTGAGCGGCCGGGGCCTGCCCGAAGGGGTATCGCTGCGCGACCTGATGCTGCTGGGCATCGTGGCGGGGGTCGGCTTTACCGTGCCCTTCCTGATGGCCAACACCGCCCTGCCCGGTGGCGCGGCCGCAGAGGCCGCGAAACTGGGCATCGTGGCGTCACTGCTGGCGGCACCATTGGCGCTGGTTCTTGCCCGGACCCTTCGGGTCGGGCGCTGGCAAACCCCTTTGGGCTGATTTTCACCGAAATGTCACCCGCTGCGGCGCAGCTACACTATCTTGCAACGGCAATCCGACGTAATATCGCCTCAAAGGCCCCTTAGGGCCTGTCGTTAACGAACCTTCGATAAAGCGGAGGGCGAGGCAAGCAGTGCCGGCTGGGTGAGATGCTCGAGTTTACCAACGTCAGCAAGTCGTTCTGGACAGGCAAACAGCGCAAGATCATCCTTGATCGGGCGTCGTTCCGCGTTGATCTGGGAAATTCGGTCGGCATTCTGGCCCCCAACGGCACCGGAAAAACCACGATCATCAACATGATGGCCGGTCTGGAAAAGCCCGATGAAGGCACGATCCGCCGCAATTGCCGGATCTCGTTCCCGCTTGGCTTCATGGGCGGCGTGGTCAGCAAGCATACAGCGACCGAAAATTCCCGATATATCGCAAGGCTTTACGGCCTTGACCCCGACTATGTCGAAGCCTTTTGCCGCTGGCTGTGCGGGATTGATGAATATTTCGACATGCCATTGGGCACCTATTCCTCGGGGATGCGGTCACGGTTTTCCTTTGCCTTGATGCTGGCGCTGGAATTCGACATGTATCTGATCGACGAAGGCATGCCCGCGACGACCGATGTCGAATTCAACCGCAAGGCCGGAACCATCCTGAAGGACCGGTTGAAAAATGCCACCGTGGTGATCGTGTCGCATCAGGCCTCGACACTGGAAAAGTTCTGCCGCTCTGCTGCCGTGCTGCGCGATGGCAAGCTGCATATGTTCGACACTCTGGAAGAAGCGAAGCTTTTGTATGAATACGAAGCTCAAGGCTAGAAAATTTCGCATCCGCAAGGCGCAACCGCTGACGATTGAAATGTCGGCAGTGGATGGGGCCGGGGCGCAGATGGCGCGCAGCGTGGCGCAAACGGCCAACGCCGCCAACGAGGCTGCCGAAATTGCTGCATTGCCGCGCGTCGCCGGTGATCCGGCTGGCCATGGCCCGGTCGTGGTGCGTGCGCCACGCCCGGCCGAAGTGCCGCCGCACCGCCCGACACTGGTTCCACCGCAATCCCGCGACCCGATGCCCGAAACCGATGACGGGTTCGGGCCTGACCATTATCCGACTGCCGCCCGATCCGCCCCTGTCGCGGGTGCCAGCCCGACGATTTCCACGCCCCAGGAACTTGACGCCGAAGCCGAGGAAGAGGCGATCCGCCGGGAAAGCCTGACCGGCCGCCAGTTGCGGCTGGCCCGCCGCATGGCGCAAAAGCACGGTCTGCCCGCCACGTCCGATTTCGATGCGGTGCGCCTGCTGCGCCGGGCGGGGATTGACCCGTTCCAGCGCTCGAACATGCTGGAACTGGTGGTCGGCGACCAGGAACCAAAGGGCACCGCGGTTCAGGTCGCGGACCCTTCCGGCCCAGGAACCTTGCCGCAGACCGTTCGCCCGGTATCCCCCCCTTCGAAAGAGGTCAGGCAGGATGCCGGGCGGTTGCAGGACATCATGGCGATCCAGCGGGATCTGTCCAGGCGGCGCCGGCTGCGGATGCTGCTGCTGGTGGTGCGACTGGCATTCTTTGTCGGCCTACCGACGCTGTTGGCCGGCATTTATTTCTACACCATCGCGACCCCGCTTTACGCCACCAAATCGGAGTTCGTCATTCAAAAGGCCGAAGGTCCGGCAGGGTCGGCAATGGGTGGTTTGCTGGCGGGCACCACCTTTGCCACCACGACCGACAGCGTGACCGTGCAAAGCTACCTTCAGTCGCGCGATGCCATGGTGCGGCTGGATCAGGATCTGGGGTATAAAACCCATTTCAGCGCGCCGGACATCGACCCGCTGCAACGGTTGGAAAGCGATGCCACCAACGAAGCCGCCTATCGGCTCTACAAGCGCAACGTGAAAATCGGTTTTGACCCGACCGAAGGCATTATCCGGATGGAGGTGATCGCCCTTGATCCGCAGATCTCGATGAAATTCTCGTCGGCACTGATCAAATATGCCGAGCAGCAGGTCGACCAACTGACCCAGCGGGTGCGCGAAGATCAAATGAGGGGCGCCCGCGAAAGCTATGACGAGGCCGAGAAGAACATGCTGGCTTCGCAACGCCGCGTTGTCGATTTGCAGCAGAAATACAAGGTGTTAAGCTCTGAAGTCGAAGTGACGATGCTGGCCAGCCAGATCACCGCGCTGGAAGCGCAGCTGACCCAGGAAAAACTGCGGCTGGATGAGTTGCTGTCGAACGCCAGCCCCTCGGCGGCGCGGGTCGATCCTTTACGGAACCGCATTGCCGCTTTACAGGATGAAATTGCCGCCTTCCGGGCCAAGATGACCGATAGCGGCGACGGCGGGCAGTCGCTGGCCGAAATTCAAAGCGAACTGCTGGCGGCCCAGGCCGATGTCACCACGCGGCAACTGATGCTGTCCACTGCACTTGGCGCGATGGAAACCGCCCGGACCGAAGCGAACCGCCAGGTGCGCTATCTGTCGGTCAGCGTCAACCCGGTGGCACCCGACGAACCGACCTATCCGCGCGCCTTTGAAGATACCTTCATGGCATTCATGATCTTTGCCGGGGTCTATCTGATGTTGTCGATGACGGTCTCCATCCTGCGCGAGCAGGTTTCAGCGTGAGCGTTGCGCGAACAGATACCGGCGTGAGCGTTGCGCGAACAGATACCGGCGTGCGCGTTGCGCGAACAGATACCGGCGTGCGCGTTGCGCGAACCGGCATTGGGGTGCGCGCCGAGGGAAGCGATACGGGTGTTGGCACTGCGATGCGCGATGTGGCGATCGGCAATCTGGTGGTCGGCAATGACCGCCCGATGGCGCTGATCTGCGGCCCCTGCCAACTGGAAAGCGCCGATCACGCGCAGATGATCGCGGGAAGGATGCAGGAAACCTGTGCCGCCGTCGGGGCGCAACTGATCTTCAAGGCCAGCTACGACAAGGCCAACCGCACCTCGCTGGGCGGCAAGCGCGGGGTCGGGATGGCAGCGGGGCTGAAAATCCTGCAGGGGATCAGGGCGATCTTCGGGCTGCCGGTCTTGACCGATGTGCATGAGCCGGGCCATTGCGCCGAAGTGGCCAGCGTGGTTGACGTGCTGCAGATCCCGGCCTTTTTGTGCCGCCAGACCGATCTGTTGCTGGCGGCCGGTGCGACAGGCGCTGTGGTGAACATCAAGAAGGGTCAGTTTCTGGCACCCTGGGATATGGCCAATGTGGCCGACAAGGTCGCCGCTACCGGCAACACACGCATCCTGCTGACCGAGCGCGGCACTTCGTTCGGGTATAACACCCTTGTCGCCGACATGCGCGCCCTGCCCATCATGATGCAGACCCTCTACCCCGTCATCATGGATGCCACCCATTCGGTGCAGCAACCCGGCGGGCTTGGCGGTGCCTCTGGCGGGCAGCGGCAGTTCGCGCCGGTGATGGCGCGTGCCGCACTCAGCCTCGGGATCGCCGGCGTGTTCATCGAAACCCACGAAAGCCCGGATACCGCGCCGTCCGACGGGCCGAACATGATCCCGCTGGCGCAGATGTCGCGGTTGCTGGACAGCCTGATGGCAATTGACCGGCTGGCCAAGGCGGACCCGTTCCGGTTGTAGCGGGATGGGCCGGGGCGGAAACAATGGTCCGACCGGTCAGTTGATGGATCGGCCGTCCCGATCGATTTCTGTACAGAAATCGTACCGAAGCCTGTGCAGGCTTCGATCCGGAGTTTGTCAAAACTCCGCGCGAACGGCCTGCGACCCCACCCGGCGGGCGGTACTGTCGAAAACCCGGCACATCACGGCCGCCAGTTGCGATCAGCCGGGCGGTTGACAGATCCCCCGCTCAATTCAGCAGGATCACGCTGACCCGCCGGTTCTGGCGGCCCTTTTTCTCGATCTTACCCAATGCGACATGGCCAATTTCACCGGTGCGCGCCACATGGGTACCGCCGCAGGGCTGCAGGTCGACCTGCCCGGCACCCGAGCCGATGCGGATCAGCCGCACCCTTCCCTGCCCCACTGGCGGCGCCACCGACATGGTCTTGATCAGCCCCGGGTTGGCGGCAAGGGCGGCATCGGAAATCCAGTCTTCGCTCACCTCCAGATCGCGGTCGATCAGCCGGTTCAGCGCGGCTTCGATGGCATCCACATCCGCTGGCGGCTCGGGCATGTCGAAATCCAGCCGCCCCTTTTCAGCCCCGATCTGCCCGCCAGACACTGGCAGCGGAATGACCACCGACAGCAGGTGCAGCGCGGTATGAACCCGCATATGTCGGTAGCGCCGGTCCCAGTTCAGCGTCTGCACGACCTCGGTTCCCGGCTCCGGCAGGCTTTGCGGGCTGGCGGGCACCAGCACCACCTGCCCGGCTTCGCCCCTGATCGCGGTGGCAATCTCGATCCGGCCGCCGGTCCATGTCAGCCAACCGGCATCGCCGGGTTGGCCGCCCCCGGTGGGGTAGAACAGCGCCGAAGCCAGTATGATACCACCTTCGGCGGTGTGGCCCACCACCAGCCCCGGGGCTTCACGACGATAGGGGGTCGTGCGGAACAAGGGGTCGGTCATGCGGGTCTTCCGGGTTTGCGGATCGGGCGGGGGCGGCGGATGCGGGCGGGCTGGGCCCAGACCATGGTCGCGCGCGGTGCAGTTGCAGGCTCCGGGGTCGGCCCCGGTGGGGGCTCGGGCGTCACCCCGTCGCGGTGCGCCACATAGCGGCCGATTGCAGTCAGGCCGTCGGGGTTGCGTGCCCAGAACGGGAAGACGATCCCCGCCGCCTCGAACCGCTCGGCGATGGCATGGTTGATCGCCGATTGCACATCAGGCTTGAAGTTCACGTCGCGCAGAATGACCCGCAGTTCAAACAGCAGCGAATCCGACCCGATGGTGACGAAATTCGCGGTGGGCGGCGGGTTCAGCACCACCAGCGGCTGGGCCTCGGCAATCTTCAGCAGCACCTTTTCCACCAGCCGGGTGTCACTGCCATAAGCTACGGCCACCGGCACGATCAGCCGCCCGTTGAGGTTGAACCGGGTCCAGTTGGTCACCATGCCCGACACCAGATCGGCGTTGGGTACGATCACATCGGTGCGGTCGAAGGTTTCGATCCGGGTGGAGCGGACCGAGATCGAGCGCACGATCCCCATCACCCCGCGCACCTCGATCCAGTCGCCCTCGCTGACCGGGCGTTCCACCAGCAGGATGATGCCGGAAACGAAGTTCGACACGATGTTCTGAAGGCCGAAACCGATGCCGACCGACAGGGCACCGGCCACGATCGCCAACGATGACAGGTCGATCCCGGCGGAAGTGATGGCGATCAGTGCCGCCAGAAAGATACCGATGTAACCCGTGCCCGACACCAGGGCGTTCTGCCCGCCCTTGTCGATCCCGGTTTTCGGCAGGATCGAGGTCCGCAGCGCCCCCTGAAACAGCCGCGTCAGGCCATATCCGATGCCGAACAAAGCCAGAAATTTCACAAAGTCGCCGGGTGAAATCCGGGCCCCGCCCAGCGACAGGCCCTGATTGACCCGCACCCAGATCTCGACGATGTCGGCGGCGCGCGCCCCCCAGATCATCGAAAACACCGGCAGCGACGCCACGGTCAGGCCAAAGCCGACCAGCACCGGCACCAGCGCGTCTTTCGCACCGTCAACCGCACCTGTCACCAGCGCGTAAACCTCTGACACCAGCCGCTGCGCCACGATCAGCGCTGCGATCAGCGCCAGCGATAGCGCGGCGGGCAGCACAAAGGCCTGTGCCGCCGCAATGTAACCCACGGCCGAGATCAGCGGCCCGATGATGCCAACCAGCATTGCCGCCCGCCCGATCAGCCCGATCAGTCGGTTGCGGTAGTTGGGGGCTTCGCCCGGAACATCCTCGTTGGCGACATGAAGCCGCAACAACTGGCCCAGGCGAAATACCAACAGCCCCGCCACCGCCAATATCGGGAAATCCACCACCGCGTTGGCCGCTTCGACATCGGTGACCGGCACCACCAGCACCTGCCGCACCATCTGCAAGGCCAGCACGATCCCCAGCATCGAGGCGTGAAACCGCCCTTCGGCGCGGCGCTCGGGCGTCAGGAGCAGCAACGTGTCGGGGGCGGTGCCTTTGGGGAACACCTGAGCACCAAGCCAGCGCCCGGCAAACAGGGCCAGCCCGGCGGTGGGCAGCACCGCCAACAGCGCGTTGCCGGTCAGCCCGATCAGCCCGGTCAGCCGCAGCGCCGCCACCAGCAGGTAAACCCCGGCCAGCGGCAGCAGCACCTGCCCAAGCGACATCAACAGCCCGTAGGCGGAACGACCATGGGCGGTGGTGCTGCCGATCAGCCGGAATGCCAGCCGTTCCATCCAGCGGCGGCCCCGGTTCAAGAGCACCAGCGCCGCCGCAAGATAGGCGAGGATCGCGGGCAGATTGGCCCCCAGCACCGCCTGTGGCACCCCGGTACCCCAGGCCGAACTGACCTCGGTCGCCAGCCGCACCAGCGCCTGGCTGATCGCCGTGATCCCGGCCGGCCAGTTGCCCGGGTTGACCGGTGCCGGCCACACCGTCATCAGGGCATCGGCCTGACGGTCACGGGTGATGCGGTCGATGTCGGCAACCAGCCCGTCGGCGTTGCGATAGGCCTCGTCTGCCTCCAGCCCCGGGGCCTGCAGCAGGCCAAGGGCGCGGGTCAGTTCGGTCCGGCGCTTGGCGATCTGCGGTGCCTCGGCCCCCTCGACCGGCACCGGGCCCAATGCGTCGATCTGGTTGCGCACCGTGTCGATCTGGGTGGTGTTTTCGGTCTGGCTTTCCAGAAATGCGGTGCGCCATTCCACCAGTTGCCCGCGCATTTGTTCCAGCGCCAGATCGGTGGTACGGCGGTCATCAAGGGCAGAGCTGGCACGTTCGGCCACCAGTGCCCATTCTTCGAAATCAGGCATTGCAGCGGTTTGCGCCATGGCTGCACTGGCCATGACACCCAGCGCCAGCAGCCCCGCCAGCAGCCGAAGATGCAGCCGTGATGCTGCCACTGCCATCTCAGCCTTCGAAAACCGATGGCAGGTCGCGCGGCGCGGCATCCAGCCAATCGGGCACCGGCAGCCCCTTTTCCCTCAGGAAATCGGGATTGAAGATCTTGGATTGGTAGCGGCTGCCGTAGTCGCACAGGATGGTCACGATGGTATGGCCCGGCCCGAGGTCGCGCGCCATCCGAATGGCACCGGCGAGGTTGATGCCGGTAGAGCCGCCCATGCACAACCCCTCATCCGCCAGCAGATCGAACACCAGCGGCAGCGCTTCGGCATCGAGGATGCGATAGCTGAAATCGGGGGTGAACCCTTCCAGATTGGCGGTGATGCGGCCCTGCCCGATGCCTTCGGTGATCGAATTGCCCGGACTGTCGAGGTGGCCGGTGGTATAAAAGGCATGCAAGGCCGCGCCTTCCGGGTCGGCCAGGCCGATCTTCACGCCCTTGGGTTGCAGCGCCAGAGCGATCCCGGCCAGCGTGCCGCCCGATCCGACCGAGCAGATGAAGCCATCGACCGTGCCGCCGGTCTGGTCCCAGATTTCCGGCCCCGTGGTTTCGACATGGGCCTGCCGGTTGGCGATATTGTCGAACTGGTTGGCCCAGACCGCGCCTCTGGGTTCGGTTTTCGCCAAAGCCTCGGCCAGCCGGCCGGAATAGCGCACATAATTGTTGGGGTTCCTGTAAGGTGCCGCCGGCACCTGCACCAGTTCGGCACCGGCCAGCCGGATCATGTCTTTTTTCTCCTGGCTTTGGGTTTCCGGGATCACGATCACCGTCTTGAACCCCATCGAGGCCCCCACCAGCGCCAGCCCGATGCCGGTGTTGCCGGCCGTGCCTTCGACGATCGTCCCACCCGGTTTCAGCAGCCCGCGCGCCACCGCATCGCGGATGATGTAAAGTGCTGCGCGGTCCTTGACCGACTGGCCGGGGTTGAGAAACTCGGCCTTGCCAAGGATTTCGCAGCCGGTCAGCTCGCTGGCTTTCTTCAGCCGGACCAGCGGGGTGTTGCCGATGGCGTCGGCCAAATCCCGGTAAATGCGCATATCAGGCCCTTTCGTCGCTTGCCCCCTTACTAGGGGGCGAAGCGGCGGAACTCAAGGTGCGGGCTGGGGCCTGATCCCGGCATCAGCCCGCAGTGCGGCCCGGCGATGCTCCAGCCAATAGGCGGTCATCAGCAAGGGCGCGGTCGCCACTTCGCCGCTGTGCACCAGCGCCATCAAGCGGTCAAACGGCAGGACATGGGCGCGGATATCCTCGCCTTCAGCCGCCAGACCGGCAAGGCGCGGGCGGTCATCGGACAGGTCGGCGATACCAACAAAGGAATAGAGATATTCGGTCTTTGCCCCCGGGCTGGGGTAGAAATTACCCACCGGCAGCAATGCACCCAGTTCGATCCCGGCTTCTTCCCGCGCCTCGCGCCGCGCCGCCTGCTCGGGGCTTTCGCCGGGGTCGATCCGGCCGGCAATCGGTTCCAGTTGCCAGGGCTGGCGGTCGCCCCGGGCATAGGGGCCGGGGCGGAATTGTTCGACGATCATCACCCGGTCCAGCAGCGGATCATAGGGCAACACCACCGCCGCATCGCCCGACACAAAGGTGGCACGGTTCAGCCGCCCGCTCATCGCGCCATCAAACCGCCGATGGCGCAGGTCATATTCCTCGACCGCAAAGAAATGCGCATAGGGCTGGCTCAGCGCCAGAACCTCGACATCGCCCGGACCCTGGGCGTGGCGCAGTTCGGTCGGTGCCGGATCAGACCGGCTACGGATATGCGATGCGGCGCGCACCAGCATCATCGGATAACGCCCGGCCATCTGGCCTGCGGTCGCGGTGCCAAAGGCGGCCATGTATTCGCGCGCGGCCAACACCGCCATCTCGCCCCGCGCCGCCTGCCAGTCGGCAAGGTGCCAGGGGCCGGCCGGTTCGGCGCTGCCGGCATCGGGCAGAAAAACCTGCGCCAGAACCTGACGCGCGGCGCTGCCATGGCCAAGCGTCACGGTAACAGGGTCAGCCGCCAGATGATAGCCCGCCTCATAGAACGCCAGCCGGGCCAGATCGCATCCGGTGGGCTGCTCCAGCACCAGGCCCGCAACCCCGGCCCCGGCACGGGGTACAATCATCGGATAGGTCTTTCCCCTGACGCACAGCAGGGCATAACCGGCAAGCATCGCGCCGGTGACTGCGGCTTTGTGCCCCAGCACCACATTCAGCAGCGCCGGGTGGCGCAATGTGCCGTAGAAGAAAACCGGGGCCATGCTTCAGCGCCAGCGCCGCGAGGCCCATTCGGTGACAAGGCCACCGAGCACCCCGCCCACCAGCAACGCCGCGATCACCCCGGCATTCACCATGATCCTGAGATAGCCGAGCGAAATGGAAAAGATCGCCTGAATCGCCTCGACCGGCCCATCGTAGCGCAGCTTCATGGATTGCTCGACCATGTCATAGATCGCCAGCAGCAGCACGCACCAGAACACCATGGTCAGCATGGTGCGCAAACCGGATTCCACGGCAGCCCGGTAGGTGCGCCCGGTCAGCACCCCCATCACCCGCCACCCGCTCAAGGCGCCGATGGCAGCGCACGCCAGAGAGAAAAATCCGAACTGCGTGCCCTCGGGCATCAGGGGTTTGACCAGTTCAGCCGTCAAAAAGCCAAGCAGGGCAAACGCAATGGCGGCTACGAGTTTGGCGGCGGTCGGCATCGCGGCTTTGGCCCTGGGCTGTGGCGTGCAAAATGACTGTCAGCCCGGGCCCCTGCAGTTGCAAGGCTTGGCACTGCAACCTATGCATTTCGCGCCGGACTGTAGCGCCAAAGCGCCGGTTGCGGGGCCGGATTGTCGCTGTGTCGCAACCCGCTGAGACCTGCGCCCCCGGTTCACCACGCCGAAACCGGAGGCAGGCCGGGTTGACGCGCAGCAGCCGGGGTTGCCGGTACGGCACCGGCGGACCCGCTTACCGCGCCAGAATCAGTTCGGCCCTCAATCCGCCAAGGGTATCGCTGTGACCCAGCCGCAAGCTGCCGCCATGGCTGCGGGCGATGTCATGGGCGATTGACAGGCCAAGCCCGACGCCGCTGCCCTTGTTCTGATTGCGCGACGGATCAAGCCGGGTGAAGGGGAGCAACGCCTCGTCACGGCGGTCTGGTGGAATGCCGGGGCCGTCATCCTCGACGGTGAAGCGCAGGGTGCGGTCGGTCAACGCCAGCCCAACCACGGCACGGCTGCCATAGCGCACGGCATTGCCGATCAGATTGTCCAGCGCGCGCGCCACCGCCATCGGGCGCAGCAACACCTCGCCCGCGCCGCTGACCTCGCCCAATGTCGCGGGGTGCCCGCTGCGCCGTGCATTGGCGATCACCTGATCCAGCAGCGCAACCGGATCGGTCGGTTCCGGATCATCCAGCGCATCGCCACGGGTAAAGGCCAGAAACTCCTCCAGCAGCCGCTCCATATCATCGACATCGCGCTGCATCAGCGCGGTTTCGTCACTTTCCGTCTGCATCGCCAGCGCCAGCTTCAGCCGGGTCAGGGGTGTGCGCAGGTCGTGACTGACGCCTGACAGCAACAGCGTGCGCTGCTCGATCTGGCGCTCGATCCGGTTGCGCATATCCAGAAATGCCCCGCCCGCCGCCCGGACCTCGTTGGCGCCGCGTGGGCGGTACGGCAGGGACCGGCCCTTGCCGAACGCCTCCGCCGCCTCGGCCAGCCGGGTAATCGGGCGTAACTGGTTGCGCAGAAAGGCATAGGCAATCAGCGTCATCAGCGCCGAGATCACCAGCATCAGCACCAGCAACTGATGCGGGTTGGAGGCCGATACCCGGCGGCGCTCGATCCCGATCTGCATCGGGCCGTGGCGGGTTTCGATCAGCAACACGACCTTGCTGCGCTGCGTTGACAGGTCAACCGCCAGAATACCGGGCAATCCGGTGCGAAAGGCCTCGATCACATAGCCGCCGGAAAGGTCAAGCAGGTCTTGGCTGTCACCGCTCGCCATGTCTGACGGCAAGGTGACGTCGAAGCCGAACGGTTCCGGCAAGGCGGCAATCACCGCCTGCGCACCAGCCAGATCGGGTGCCGCCGCGACCTGCCCCAACAGATAGTCGATGCCGACAAAGATCGAGGCCGTCATCTGACGCGTGACACCTTCGAAATGGCGCTGGATGAAAACCACGGATACAACCAGCTGAATCGTGACGATCGGCACGATCAGGATCAACAGGGCGCGGCCATAAAGGCTGCGGGGAAATGGGCGGCGAAGCCATGAAAGGTTCATGGCATGACCCTAGCGCCACAGCCAGAGGAGCGAAAGCGCAAGATGACCAGACCTGTGCCCTGGCGCCCGCTTGCCGGGGTGCTGCAACTGCTGGAACCGGATCTGCGCTGCATTCTGGCGGGCAATCCATCGCCGCTGACCGGGCCGGGCACCAACAGCTACCTGCTGGGGGCGCGCGATCTGGTGGTGATCGACCCCGGCCCGGATGACCCGGCCCATCTGGCGGCGCTGCTGGAGGCCGTGCCGCGCGGCGGGACCATTCGCCAGATCATCGTGACCCACCCGCATCTGGACCATTGCGCCGGTGCCGCCGCTTTGGCGCGCCTGACCGGTGCCGCAGTGCTGGGCTTTGGCGATGCGCTGTCGGGCCGCAGCGCCGCGATGCGGGCGCTCGATCTGGGCGGAGATCTGGGCGGTGGCGAAGGGCTGGATATAGGGTACCGGCCCGACCTTTGTCTGGCGGACGGGGCCGTGACCGACACCGCCGCAGGCCCGGTCGAGGCGGTGTGGACCCCGGGCCACTGCGCCAGCCACCTGTGCCTGGGCTGGCGCGGGGTGCTGTTCAGCGGCGATCAGGTGATGGGCTGGTCGACCTCGCTGATTTCACCGCCCGACGGCGATCTGGGCGACTATCGCCGCTCGCTGGACCGGCTTGGGGCGCGACGAGGGGCGCAGCAAGACCGGCGTTATTATCCCGGCCACGGTGCCCCGGTCGCCGATCCCCCGGCGCGGCTGGCGGCCTTGGTGCTGCACCGCCGGAAACGCGAGCGCCTGGTGTTGGCAGCACTGGCTGATGATTATCGCGGCATCGCTGATCTGACCGCCCGGGCCTATGCCGATACACCCGTGGCGCTGCATCCCGCAGCGTCACGCAACCTTTTGGCGCATCTTGTTGATCTTGTGGCCAGAAACCTTGCTCAGGCCGACCGCCCGACCGGCTTTTCCGCCCGTTTCCGCCGGGGCCCGGCAGCCGGCGAATAGCGCGTCGGGGCGCGTTTTCTGCACTGGACGCCTGTTTCAACCCTTGTTATACGGCCCCACATGGTCCGGCGTAGCTCAGCGGCAGAGCAGTTGACTGTTAATCAATTGGTCGTAGGTTCGATCCCTACCGCCGGAGCCAAGAAATCCAAAGATTACAATGAGATAGGGCGCACCATCGAGTGCGCCCTTCTTGTTTTTCAGAAAGCTGGGGAACGGCTGGGGAACAATCTCGGTCACTTACCCTTGCGCTTGGCCTCCGCCCCGGTCGGGTTCATCATGACCTTGCCAGCCGATCAATATCGCAGGCCAGGCCCGTTCGCAGGTGTTCACCATCAGCGGGACAAGGTCCATCGCCAGATCGACACTGACAGGCATGTGGGGCGGCGGTGGAAAGGGGTGGATCATGTTGATCTACCGAAAAGTATCTGCCGGTCCGCCCACCAGTCGGCTTCACCGTCCGATTATACTGCCGCCCCAGCAGCAGCTTGAACGCGTCGGGCGTCAGGTTGCGCTGCCCCATAGCGCCCATAGCAGCCCCGCCAGATGCCCGCCGCGATTTCGGCCACCGTTGGGTGCGGACAACGCGTTGTGCCCATGACAATTGGGGCGAGATCGCCCGTCGCGCCCCGGCCTAGCAACTGTGGATCGAGTTTCGGTTAGCGCTGGTTGGGTGGTGCGACACCTTGCCAGCCCGTTCTTTTTCGCATACATTCGCTAACAATGTCAACGACAACGTTAGAGGTTTTTAGAGCATGGCCCGTACTGCGCCGATAGGCTTCAGGATTGACCCGGAGATGAAAGCGGCGCTTGAAGCAGCCGCCGCAGAAGACAGTAGGTCGCTTTCGTCGCTTGTTATCAAAATTCTTACCGAATGGCTTCGGGCACGCGCCGCTTGACCGATTCGCCGGATCGGCTCATGGTCGCCGCTGGCACAATGCCAAGGAGTAACGCCATGCGCCTCGTCTTCCTATTTGCCATCACTTTGACGGCCTGCGGTCCTTTTGTCGAAAACACAGACAAGCCGTCTGCGCTACGCCTCGAAGGGCATGCTGGACTTTCAGCCGACTTTGGGGTGAAGACCGCAACTATTAATCCTGCGAGCGGCACACCAGTGCAAGGCATATCCTGCAAAAACCTGTTATGGGATGCAGAGCCAAGTGCAGATTCCGCTATTTCGGTGATGAAGCGCAAGGCCGCTGAAGCAGGGTTTAACACAGTGTTCGTTGCTAGCGTTGCGCCAGATGGTTCCGCATTGATCAAGAATTGCTGGTCCGCCATTGTAGCAAATGGCATCGCATTCAACTCCTAAACAGCCCGATCTGCCGACGCCCTTAGAGGCAATACGTCGGCTGATCGAATCCGCCCTACCGGCAGGAAAGTAGTCGGGCCTTCAATGCGTTGACCTTGCCCTTGGACGCGCCAATCTCGCCCGCCTTGTCAGTTTCAGCCAACCCTGATGTCGGGATAAGGATGAAGACCACTGATATTGCATCAATGGTTGCGGCGTTGCGCTGTTCAATTTCAAGTGCGGCAAGTGTTGCCTTCTCCTGTGCCAACAGCCCTGCTGCCTGCTGGCACGAAGTCCTGTCATACGCGCCAGCCATGGAAACTGGCGCGATTGCATCAGGTGACTTTGCGCAAGCAGTCAGAAGAGCGGATGCCAAGAGTAAGACGACAGTGTATTTGTTCATGTTTTCCCCATAAGCGCGAATCAAGTTCAATTCAGTTTACACACAAATGTGATTTTCTGCGCAGGAAAATCGGCCACACCAGACCAACGCCTCCACGAACCTAGCCGAGTTGAGTTTCATCACTTTGCCGATGCGCAAACTTGCCGCCACCTCGCGCTCGTTGATGCAGGTCACAAGCATGGCCGGGCGCTGTTTCCGTCGGATGAACAATTTGGGCAATGGGTTGAACAATCCGTGTGTGTCAACTTGGCACACACAGACAGGCCAGGGGAATCGCGTTTGGGATTTGAGTTGATCCGAGGGGCCTTGCGATCTTGGGCAGGATGGATTCTGGAGCGGGGATCGCCCTTTTGGAGCCCATTCCCCGCATGGACATCTTCCTCGCCGCTTTCGACGACATCCCCGATCCCCGGGCCGACAACGCGCGTCACGACCTTTGCGAACTTCTGGTCCTAGGCTTTGTCGCGGTGCTCTGCGGGGCGACGAATTGTGCCGAGATGGCGGACTTCGGTCGGGCAAAAGAGCATGTTTTCAGAGGCTTCCTGAAGCTCAAGCATGCGATCCCGTCGCACGACACCTTCTCGACGGTGTTTCGGATGATCGATCCGAAGGCGCTGGATGCGGCCTTCGGTCGGGTGCTGGCGCAGATCGCGGCACTCCTCGGTGACGGTGATGTCATCGCTATCGACGGCAAGGCGCTGCGTGGCGCGCGCGACAAGGGACAGGGCGTGCGGGGCAGAGCGCGCGGACCCGGATGATGGTGTCGGCCTATGCCGCCCGGTTGCGTATGACGCTGGCCACGGTGGCTGCTGACCATGGTGGCGAACTGGAGGCGGCGCTCGAAGTTCTTGGCCTGATCGCTCTCAAGGGCAAGGTCGTGACCGCCGATGCGCTGCATTGCAATCGCCACACGGTTGCAGCGATTGCGCAGGGCGGCGGCGAAGATGGCCATCACCAAGATGATGATGCATGGCTGGCTGCAGGAGGTCGACGCCAACTTGCGCCGCGGAGAGCCGCTCTGGCGCGAAACCGGCGATGGGCACGGCACCACGCTTGTAGTGACCGAAGCGGGGCTGCTGGCCATCGGGATCGAGCAGATGGTGGTGAAGACAGAAGCTTCAATCCACGAAAATGCCGCCGATACGCCGGTCACCAAGCTCTCCACGCCGCGCGCCGGGACCAAGCAGGCGATGCTGATCACCCTGCTTCGCGCGCCTGACGGTGCGACGATGGACGAGATCGTCGCAGCAACGGGATGGTTGGCACATACTGCGAGGGGCGCCATGTCCGGAGCCTTGGGCAAAAAGATGGGGCTGACTGTAACTTCGGAGAAGGAAAAAGAAAGGGGTCGAGTGTATCGCCTTCGTTGCAACTTACTGCCAGTTTCGCATCAAAACAGCGATCCGCAGGCTGACCGATGATGTCTTAGCATGTGCAGCGCAAGACGTTAGGCTTTTCCAAAGACCCGAGATTCGGGTATGGTTTCATGGAGAGCGCCAATCTCACTTGCGGAGTAAGCCTTTGTCACATGAACGAGCGGCAAAATCGTTGGGTATTGCGCACGAGACACTTCAGCTCGAATGCGGCGGAGCAAAAAAGTGGCGTGCCCGAACTGAGCTTGACTGGACTAGGGTCGAGGAAGCAGCGCTGGATCACTACCGGTCAGACGGCTGGCGTGGGTATTCCGGTGAAGGTGGCCTAGTTCTCAATTTGATCAAGGCGGCAGCTTTCCCAAACTTGCCCGAACGACACAGAGCAACCTACACGGAAGCACTGTTTTCCGGAAATGTTGCTGCGCACTTGCAATTCAAGTTTACGCTGGGTGACCTACTCGGCTGCATCGAGTTGGCCGACCTTGACCAGATCGTTCGTGTATTCCGTGCCATGTCGGCTCCTAGGTCCTCATCAGGACTCGATACTTCAATGCTGGATTTCTTCCCACATCTTCGGGAGTGGCACTTTTTGGAATTGTTCGAACACCTCGGACGGGGACGCTTACGCGACATTGCCGAAGTCTTCGGCCGTGACCCATACGAATATCGCAAAGGCTGGCCGGACCTGACCCTATGGCGCGACGGAGAGGTCATGTTTAAGGAAGTAAAAGCTCCTGGCGATCAGCTCCATGCCAGCCAGCGCAAGACGATTCGAGATGTTCTCATTCCGCTCGGATATTCGGTTTCAATTGTCGATGTGGTCCACGCTAGTCCGGACGCTACCACTGCGATGTGACGACGTTCGGCAATTCTTCCTTTTCCGCCGAAACCGCCATCTTCCCGGTCGCGATCTCCCACCGCCGCACAGCCACATCGCAATAGACCGGGTCCAGTTCCATCGCGATGCAGCGACGCCCAGCGCGTTCGGCGGCAACAATCTGGGTACCGGAGCCGCAGAAGGGTTCATAGATCAGGTCGCCGGGATCCGAAAACGCGGTCAGCACCGCCTCGACCAGCGCCACCGGAAACACGGCAGGGTGTGACCCCGCCGCACCCAGTCCACCCTTATGGCGCATGATGCGGAACACGCTGTCGGGGATGCGGTGGCTCTGAATCAAGTTGCCGGTGCCAGTCTTGGCGTGCACGATGCCATCAGCGCCGCGCAGCCCACCGCCGCCGAGGGTTTTGCCAGCGTGCTTGGACGGAACGGTCTTGTTCGCTTTGCGAGGCGCGCGGTTGAAGTGGAAGATGAACTCGTGCGACGGGGCCAGGCGGCCCTGCCAGTCGCCCGGCAAGCCCGCGAGGAGAGTAGCCGCTCAGGCGCGGGCGACACATCCGCTGGCGGCAAAGATGCTTGATCACGGCACCGCTTCAGGCGATCTTGGCCTCGAACGGCATGCCACTTGGGGAATGTCGGTTGGGATGTAAAGAGCGCCCACCGGGCACCAAAAATGTCGGCTTTGACGAAGCGCAAATGTGTGTTATTGTGTTGCAGGCCCGAGTAGACGGAAAGGGATAGCAATGGCCAACGAAGAAATTGACCTTCTTGCGGAGGTGACACCATCGCCCCTCACAAGTGGCACCATGGGCTACATCATGGGCTACATCCCTGGAGCGTCACTGCAGCGGGTTAGCACTGGCCGATCAGGCGACAACGCGCGCTACTGGAATTTCGAGACCTAGACTAACATCGGTTATGGAGAGTTGCTTGATCCAAATCTTCGTCTTGAGATAGTCAACGATGCGCACGGCATAGCCGTTCTGACCTACACTCAACAAATGCGATGCTACCACAGTTCTCGTATTTCTGGCAACGATATGCATTTCTATTTTCAACTTCTCGGGCGTGATGGTGCTGTCTTAGTTCCACCCACACTGATTGGTGGGGATCAGAGGGCATGTGGAAACCACTCGCGACTGCTTACATCGGCATGGGCAGTTCCGAGGCCAGATGTTCTTGAACTTTTCGACGACCCGATTTTGACGATGTCGCATTATTCCCGAGTCAGAGGTTGTTAGAAAATGGGTTGTATGGCTTCGAAGAATACGGCTGACAGACGTTAACTTATACCAGAAGCAGAAAATTTTTGACGACCTCTTTGAACATCGGCATGAAGCTGTCGCGGACGGTCTCACGCGCGACCTCGAAGAACCGGAGCCGGGGGGTGTAGGTGGCCGGTCGCGAGGTGAAGCTGAGGAGTCGTTTGATGGCCTCGCCCTGGCGGGCGTAGATGCCCGGCGCGAGGTCGCTGTCGGCGGCCAGAACCCGGCCATGGCCAGCGATCAGCTCGCCATCGGTGGCGACCAGCACCGGCGAGGTCCAGCCGAACTTCGCCATGCTGGCCGCGATCTTCGCCACCTGATCGGTGCCGTGAATCTTGGCATTGCGGGCATAAGGGCGCAGCCGGTCAATCGGCCAGGTCTCGACAGGTCCGGGCATGATGCTCTCGTTCATGCCGCCAGCCTCTTGGCCTTCAGGTCGGCAAATGTCTCGCCGGTCTCGGCCATGATCGCCGTCGCGCCGGTGAACTGTTGCCAGCGTTCCACCGCGACATCGACGTAAACCGGGTTCAACTCGATCCCGAAGCAGACGCGTCCGGTGGTTTCCGCAGCTATCAGCGTGGTGCCGGATCCCATGAAGGGTTCAAACACCGCTTGACCGGGGCTGGAATTGTTCAGCATCGCGCGGCGCATGCATTCGACCGGCTTCTGGGTGCTGTGGATGGTGGTAGCGTCCTGATCCTTGTTGGCGATCTTCCACAGCGTGGTCTGCTTGCGATCACCCGCCCAGTGGCCCTTGCCGGTCTTCTTCACCGCATACCAGCAGGGTTCATGTTGCCAGTGGTAATCGCCACGGCTGAAAACGAGGCTGTCTTTCGCCCAGATGATCTGCGACCGCACGTTGAAGCCCACCGCCATGAGGCTATCAGCCACCTCTGCCGCATGCAGCGCGCCATGCCAGACATAGGCCACATCGCCGGGGAACAGCGCCCATGCCTCGCGCCAGTCGGCCCGGTCATCGTTCAGCACGCGGCCGGTGCGTTTGGTCTTGGCGGCGCCCGCCTGGTTGCGCCGAGACGGGTCGTATTCCACGCCATAGGGTGGGTCGGTGACCATCAGCAG
>Ga0105044_10003979_pt1 | contig 20284 bp, 20 predicted proteins | sample MAT01_FD_78092 | JGI IMG/M metagenome (GOLD analysis project Ga0105044, IMG submission 78092) | Freshwater microbial communities from Lake Fryxell liftoff mats and glacier meltwater in Antarctica - MAT-01 | ecosystem: Environmental > Aquatic > Freshwater > Ice > Liftoff microbial mat | place...
CGCCCGACACGCCGCCAGCCGACGATCAGCGTCACCAGCCCGGCGAGAAGGGCCAGCACGCCGGGGAAAGCCGGCGACCAGTCGCGCACCCAGTCCCAGCTCGACGTCTCGCGCACGACGAAGCCGCTCGGCCACTGCACCACGATCGTCAGCCCTTCGAGCGGCTCCAGCGGCCGCGTCGCCTCGGCTTCGACGGTGTGGGGATCGCTGATCCCGATATCGGTATCGTCGCTGCTGTTTGTGCCCTTGGCGCCGGCAAAGGCGGCGAGCGCATGGGTCGTCGCGCCCGGCGGCAGCCGCACCGTCGCGGTGACTCTGTCGATCCCGAACAGCCATCCGGTGCCGGTGACGTTCCAGTAAAGCTCGTCGAGCCTGTCGAACTGCGAGACGACGCCGGCGACTCGGTAGGTCAGCGCATAGGCATAGCTGCCCGGCGGCAGGGTCACGTCCTCCGCACCGAAGCGGATTTCCAAGCCGTCACCGGCTTCCGTCACCTGGTACGGCTCGGAAACCCCGTCCCGGGTTAGCGATATCACCTCAAAGCCGACCCGGTATCCGTCGTCATAAACGGTCGGAAACTCGCGGACGATGCCGCGCCGAATCCGCCGGCCTTCGGCGACCACGGCGATATGCTCCCGCACCGTCACCGCCGCATCTGCACCGATCTCGATGTCGGCATGAAACCTCGAAATTCTCTCTTCCGCACTGGCCGCCGCGCACAGCAGCAGCACGACGGCCAGCCCGATCAATCCCCGCATGAATCCCCGACCAAGCATCACGCCCCCAAGGGCGGCGACCAGAAAGTTCCCCCGCTTCGGCCGGATTGCAAATCCGAATAGCCATGCGTGACGATTGGCCCCGGCCAGGATCTTGAAGTTGCTCTGAATATGCTTATATTCTTATTTTCTGGGCGGGCGCTTAAAGGCTGAAGAGAACGAGGGCGGATAAGGAAAAGTGACAAACGAATACAGGTCCGCCAACCGGGACTGCGAAAAACGCCAAACGAATGCGCCAGGCAGAGGAACGCGTCACAAAGAAAGGCAGGAATATCTGCCGTTACGTCAACTTTGTGGGTCTGGCTGCCGAAAGATCTGACATTTAAAGATGCTTTGTTTCACGACCCTGAAACATCGTTTCGCATCCTCAGCCTATTGCCCGCGCGCCAGGGGTCCTGTATGAGCCGCTCCCTCAATCGCCTGCGGTCTTCCGGGGGAGGGGTTCGGTGCCATGCCGCATCCCAAGGGCTGTGCCCGGTCTGGAAGAGCCATCAGAGAGACGGCGCCCGCCCGATCCCTGCCGCAAGCACAATGAAAGTGACGGGCAATCGATGCCTTTCTACGAACACGTCTATGTGGCGCGCCAAGATGCGACGCCGCAGGCCGTGGAAGCGCTGACCGAAGAGCTCAAGGGCATCCTTGAAGCCAACGGCGGCACTCTCGCGAGCCAGGAATCCTGGGGTCTGCGTACCCTGGTTTACCGTATCAAGAAGAACCGCAAGGGCCACTACGTCCTCCTGAACATCGACGCGCCGGCCAAGGCCGTTCAGGAAATGGAGCGCATCCAGAAGATCAACGAAGACATCCTGCGCTTCATGACCGTCCGTGTCGAAGCGTTCGAGGAAGGTCCCTCGGCGATGATGAAGTCGCGCGACCGTGACGATCGCCGCCGTGAATTCGGCGACCGCGACGGGGGCTTTGGTGGTGGTGGCGGCTTCGGCGGCGACCGTCCGCGCCGCGACCGCGACGACCGTCCGCCCCGCCGCGACCGTGACGACGCCCCGCGCACTGAAGGAGCCCCGTCATGAGCGCCCCCCCGAACACCGCCACCACGAACCCCGCGCGCCGGCCGTTCTTCCGCCGCCGCAAGACCGATCCGTTCACGGGCCCGCAGGCCCCCAAGATCGACTACAAGGACGTTCGTCTCCTGCAGCGCTTCATCTCCGAGCGCGGCAAGATCGTCCCGTCCCGCATCACTGCAGTGTCGGTGAAGAACCAGCGCGCCCTCGCCAAGGCGATCAAGCGCGCCCGGTTCCTCGCTCTGCTGCCGTATGTGATCAGCTAAGGGGAGAACGAACATGCAGATCGTTCTTCTCGAGCGCGTCGAAAAGCTCGGCCAGATTGGCGACGTCGTTACCGTGAAGCCGGGCTTCGCCCGCAACTTCCTGCTGCCGCGCGGCAAGGCCCTTCGCGCCACCAAAACCAACATCGCCCAGTTCGAAGTTCAGCGTAGCCAGCTTGAGGCCCGCAATCTCGAACGCCGCGGTGAAGCAGAAGCGGTTGCCAAAAAGCTCGACGGCCAGGTCTTCGTGATCCTGCGCCAGGCTGGCGAAACCGGCATCCTCTACGGCTCGGTCAACACACGCGACATCGCGACCGTGGTGACGGAAGGCGGCTTCTCGGCCGCTCGCAACCAGGTGGTCCTCGACACCCCGATCAAGTCGGTCGGGATGCACGAGGTGAAGGTTCAGCTTCACCCGGAAGTGCGCTCCAAGATCACGATCAACGTCGCCCGCAACGCGGACGAGGCTGCTCGTCAGGCGCGCGGTGAAGACGTGTCGGTCTCCGGTGACGAGGAAGAGGCGCCCGACGCCGCCGAACTGCTCGAAGTTCCTGTGAGCCAGGACGACGACGCCTGAACCTCGCGTTTCACGCAATTTTCGAAAAGGCGGATGCGAAAGCATCCGCCTTTTTCTTTCCCGCAATCCACAGCCCGATTGATAATTGTGGACGCACGCCGACTCGCGGATGATCCGCGTTGCGCCACATCCCCCCAAAGCGCTTAGTGCCCCCATGAGCTACGCCTACGACACCAGCCGCACCGCGACGCCGCAAGACGACGAGAGCGCGCTTTATCGCCAGCCGCCGCACAACACCGAGCTCGAACAGGCGCTGATCGGCTGCCTGCTGCTCAACAACGAATCCGCCGCGCGCCTGCCCGATTATCTCAAGGCAGATCACTTCTACGCGCCGCTGCATCGCCGTCTGGTCGAGGCCATTTTCGCGGCCCGCGCGCGCGATCAGCTCGCTACGCCGCTGACGCTGAAGACCCAGTTCGAGAACGATCCCGACTTCCGCGAGGTCGGCGGCTTCGCCTATCTCGTGCGTCTCGTCGAAGACGTTCCCAACGTCCGCAACATCGAACAATTCTCCAAGGCGATCGTCGATCTCGCGGTGCGGCGCGATCTCATCACGGTCGGCGAAGGTCTCGTGAACGACGCCTTCGATGCGCCACTCGATCACACGCCGCAGGACCAGATTGAGTTTGCCGAGCAGGCGCTCTACCGCCTCGCCGAACCCTCCAAGCGCGGCGGCGGCTTCAAGGCCTTCAAGGTCGCGGCGGGCCTTGCGCTGCAGCAGGCCGAAAATGCGCGGCACACGCGCGGCGGCCTCCCCGGGGTTCCAACCGGCTTCACCAAGCTCGACGACAAGCTGGGCGGCTTCCAGAAATCCGATCTGCTGATCCTCGCCGGCCGTCCCGGCATGGGCAAAACCGCGCTCGCCACCAACATCGCCGTCAACGCCTCGCGCGCCCGGCTGAACGACCCGGCTGAGGGCGGTGTGGTCGCCTTCTTCTCGCTGGAAATGTCCGCCGAACAGCTCGCCACCCGTATCATTTCCGAGGTCGCGGAAATCCCCTTGTGGGAAATCCGCAAAGGCCGCCTCGATGCGCGCGATTTCGGCAAGCTGATCGACGCCGTGGCGCTGCTCGAAAACCTGCCGCTCTATATCGACGACTCACCCGGCCTCTCTATCGCCCAGGTCGCCGCACGCGCCCGCCGCATGAAACGCGATAAAACCGGCCTCGACCTCGTGGTGATCGACTATCTGCAATTGCTCGAAGGTTCGGGCATGAAGCGCAATGAGAACCGCGTTCAGGAAGTCACCGAGATCACCAAAGGGCTGAAAAACCTCGCCAAGGAATTGAACATTCCGGTGCTCGCCCTCGCCCAGCTCTCGCGCGGCGTCGATGCCCGCGACGACAAGCGCCCGGTCCTCTCCGACCTGCGCGAATCCGGCTCGATCGAGCAGGACGCCGACGCCGTGATGTTCGTGTTCCGCGAGGAATATTATCACAAAAGCCGCGAGCCCGAGAAAGACGACCCCGAATACGGCAAGTGGTTCGAGAAAATGAACCGGATCGGCGGCAAGGCCGAGGTTCTGGTGGAAAAGCACCGTAACGGCCCCACCGGCTCTGTCCGCCTCGCCTTTGACGGCTCGTTCACCCGCTTCGACAACCTTGCCGAAGAAGACGAGTTGCCCGATAGACACTGAGTGAGCGTCCCGGCCCCCGACACGATTCCCGAGCCCTCCGGCGGCCGTCCCGTGCTGACGGTGTCGCTCGCCGCTATCGCGGGCAATTGGCGCACTTTGCGCGACGCCGCGCCCCACGCCGAGATCGCCGCCGTCGTCAAAGCGGATGGCTACGGCCTCGGCGCCGCGCCCATCGCGGCCAAGCTGAAGGCCCTCGGCTGCATCACGTTTTTCGTGGCCACGCTCGATGAAGGCCGCGCCTTGCGCCCCGTCGTTGGCACCGGTCCCCGTATCTTCGTCCTCAATGGCCTGCCGCCCGGCGCCGCATCCGCCTTCGCCGCTCACGCACTCTCGCCGGTCCTCAACAGCCTTGAGGAAATCCGCGAATGGGCCGATGCGGGAAAACGCCCCGCCGCCATTCACGTAGATACCGGCATGACCCGCGCCGGCCTCTGCCCCGATGAGCTGACCCTGCTCGCCGGCGATGCCCAGCTCCTGACGCGGCTCGACACTTCCTTCGTGATGAGCCATCTCGCCTGCGGCGATGAAGCCGATCACGTCTCAAACCGCACCCAGCTTTCCCGCTTCAAATCCGCTCTCGCCATGCTGCCGCTCGCACAGGCTAGCCTCTCCGCATCCAGCGGCATCTTCCTCGGCCCCGAATATCATTTCGATCTCGTCCGCCCCGGCATCGCGCTCTATGGCGGCAATCCGCTGACCGGTACCCCCAACCCGATGCGCGGCGCCGCCGTGCTGACCGCCGAAGTCCTTGGCATCCGCACGCTTGCGCGGGGCGAAACCGCCGGTTACGGCGCCACTTACGCCGCAACGCATGAGAGCCGCCTCGCCGTCTGCAATATCGGCTATGCCGACGGCATCCTGCGCTCGCTCTCCAATCGCGGCGCCGCCTATTTCGGCGATATCGCCTGCCCCTATGCCGGCCGCGTTTCGATGGACCTGCTCACCATCGACGTCAGCGCCGTCCCGGCCTCCGAGATCGCGCGTGGCAGCCTCGTTGAAATCATCGGGCCGCATATGAGTGTCGAGGAGATGGCGGCGCGCGCCGGCACCGCCAACTACGAGATCCTCACCGGCCTCGGCTCGCGTTTCACCCGCGTTGCGCTCGACAGCCATTGGACGCGGATCGTCTAACCGATGGCGCGTACGGCCAGCAATTTTGTCTGCCAGCAGTGCGGCGCGGTCTCTTCCAAATGGGCCGGGCGCTGCGAAGCGTGCGGCGCGTGGAATTCGATCTCCGAGGAAGCCGGCACCACCAGCGGCCCGCCGTCCAAGACATCAGGCAAAGGCCGCCGCCTCGAACTCGTCTCGCTCCAGACCGAAGAACCCGAGACGCCGCGCGTCCTGACCGGCGTCGCCGAATTCGACCGCGTGCTCGGCGGCGGCCTCGTTGCCGGCTCCGCCATCCTCGTCGGCGGCGACCCCGGCATCGGTAAATCGACCATTCTGCTCCAGGCCCTCGCCGCACTCGGCCGTCAGGGCAGGCGCGTCATCTACGTCTCGGGCGAAGAGGCTGCCGCCCAAATCCGCCTCCGCGCCCGCCGGCTCGGCCTCGCCGACGCGGCGGTCGACCTCGCGATGGAAACCAGCCTGAAGGACGTCCTCGCCACGCTCGATGGCGCACGCCCCGAGGCCGTCGTCATCGACTCCATCCAGACCCTTTGGTCCGACGCCATCGACAGCGCCCCCGGCACCGTCAGCAGGTCCGCGCCGTCGCGCAGGAGCTGGTGCGCTTCGCCAAGCGCCGCGACTGCGCCATCATCCTCGTCGGCCACGTCACCAAGGACGGCCAGATCGCCGGCCCCCGCGTCGTCGAGCACCTCGTCGACACCGTCCTTTATTTCGAAGGCGAGCGCGGCCATCAGTTCCGCATCCTGCGGGCCACAAAGAACCGCTTCGGCCCCACCGATGAAATCGGCGTCTTCGAGATGACCGATACCGGCCTTGCGGAAGTGCCAAACCCCTCAATGCTTTTCCTCACTGGCCGCGACCAGTGGTCGAACGGTTCGGCGGTCTTCGCCGGCGTCGAAGGCACGCGCCCTCTGCTCGTCGAAATCCAGGCCCTCGCCTCGCCGACCTCGTATGGGACCCCGCGCCGCGCCGTCATCGGCTGGGACACCGCCCGTCTCTCCATGGTTTTGGCGGTGCTGGAGACCCGCTGCGGTCTCGGCATTGGCGGCCACGACATCTATCTCAACGTCGCGGGTGGCCTCAAAATCGGCGAACCGGCGGCGGATCTGGCTGCGGCGGGTGCCCTTATTTCCTCAGTCCTTGGCCGGCCACTGCCGCCGGACTGCGTCCTTTTTGGCGAAATCGCGCTTTCAGGCGCCATCCGCCCGGTCGGCCAGGCCGATGCCCGCCTGAAAGAAGCCGCAAAACTGGGCTTCAAGCACGCCATCTGCCCGCCCGGCGCCAAAGCCGACGGAATTTCGATCATTCCGGTCGAGACTCTCGGCGATCTCGTCGCGCGTATACGAAATAGCGACGTTTGTAGGTGTTAAACTCGGCTTCACAATGTTCACGATCCTCGATCTCGTCGTCATAGCCGTCCTTCTTCTGTCGGCCCTGCTCGCAGCCTGGCGTGGATTCACGCGCGAAGTGCTGTCGATCGGTGCCTGGGCAGGCGCGGCGGTCGTCATGTTCCTGGCAGGCCCAACGGCGGTTCCCTTCGCCAAGGCCTATATCGACCATGAGACCGTTGCGACGATCGCCGCTTATGCTGCGATCTTCGTTCTGGCTCTTATCCCATTGAGCTATATCAGCTTTCGGATCGCCGAAGGCGTTCAGGGATCGGCCATCGGCCCAGTCGACCGGCTGCTCGGCCTGGTCTTCGGCGCGGGTCGCGGCCTCGTCGTTCTGGGCATCGGCTACCTCGTCTTCGTTAGCCTCGTCAGCGAGGCCCGCATGCCCGACTGGTTCAAGGAGGCCCGCCTGCGCCCGCTGGTCGAGAGTTCCGGCAAGGTCATCGCCTCGCTGCTGCCCGCGCGTGACAAGGCTCCCAAAGCCGGCGAAGGCGACACGATCATCGGCGGAAAGCCCAAACCACCGGTTGAGTCGACCGCTGCACCCTCCGAAGCGCCGCCACCGCCGGAACCTACCCCGGCGCCGGTCAAACCCAAGCCTCCCAAGCCCTCACCGCCGGCTGCCGATCCCGCGCCAGGCGAAGACAAGCCTGAGACCGCGCAAGGCTATGGCGAACGTGAGCGTGACGCATTAGATCAACTCATCGGATCGGCCACAGCGAGTCCCAACGAGGACGAGCCGGCCAAACCGGGGGATAGCGGCGGCCGCTAGTCCCCTTGCGAGGCGGCAGGCGGCTCATGGACCCCACGTTCATTCACCCCTTCGACGATGACAAACTGAAGGAAGAGTGCGGCGTCTTCGGCGTTTTCGCCCATGACGAGGCCGCGACGTTCACAGTCTACGGACTGCACGCTCTCCAGCATCGCGGCCAGGAAGGCGTCGGAATCGCGTCATATGACGCTGTCGACAATCGCTTCAATCTCGAACGTCACATGGGCCAGGTGGGCGATGTCTTCAACGAGAACGGCCCGACCGCCAATCTGAAGGGCCGCGCCGCCATCGGCCATGTTCGCTACTCCACCACCGGCGGTTCGTTGAAGCGTAACGTGCAGCCCTTCTTCGCCGATGTCGCCGGCGGCGGCATCGCGGTCGCGCATAACGGCAATCTCACCAATGCCCGCCAGCTGCGCGAAGAGCTTCAGGCGCGCGGTGCGATCTTCTACGCGACATCCGACACCGAGGTGATCGTCCATCTCATCGCTACCAGCCGCCAGCGCGGCATGGTCGCGCGCATGATCGACGCGCTGCATCAGGTCGAAGGCGCGTACTCGCTGGTCGCGCTCACCCGCAAGCGGCTGATCGGCGTCCGTGATCCGCTGGGCGTGCGTCCGCTCTCCATTGGCCGTCTCGGCGAAAGCTGGATCCTCGCCTCCGAGACTTGCGCGTTTGACATCATCGGCGCGACCTTCGTGCGCGATGTCGAACCCGGCGAACTCGTCGAGATCACCGACGACGGCATTGTCTCGCATCATCCGTTTGCCCAGCGCCGCAAACGGTTCTGCGTGTTTGAGTACGTCTATTTTGCCCGCCCAGACAGCCATATCGAAGGCAAAAACGTCTACGCCGCCCGCAAACGGATCGGTGTTGAGTTGGCTGCCGAAGCGCCCGTCAATGGGGACGTCGTGGTCGCCGTGCCCGACAGCGGCAATCCATCGGCGATCGGCTTTGCGGAAGCGAGCGGCCTGCCCTTCGAGATGGGCATCATCCGCAACCACTATGTCGGCCGCACCTTCATCGAACCGACCGACCGCATCCGCAATCTCGGCGTCTTGATGAAGCACAATGCCAATCGCGGCGTCCTTGAGGGCAAGCGCGTCGTTCTGGTGGATGACTCCATCGTGCGCGGCACGACCTCACTGAAGATCGTGCAGATGGTCCGTGAAGGCGGCGCTTCCGAAGTGCACATGCGCATCGCCAGTCCGCCAACGACGAACCCATGCTTCTACGGCGTCGATACGCCCGACAAGGATAAGTTGCTGGCCGCGCGCATGAATCTCGACATCGAAGCGATGCGCAAATTCATCAAGGCCGACAGCCTCGCTTTCGTCTCGCTCGATGGCCTCTATCGCGCCGTCGGCGAACCCGGGCGCGATGCGCGCTATCCACAATATTGCGACGCCTGTTTCAGCGGTGAGTATCCCACGACACTGACTGATAATGCGCAGGGCCGTCAGCAGGATCAGCTCTCGCTGCTGATGGAAAAAGTCTGAGACCTGCCCATGACTGACAAACCGCTTTCCGGGCGCGTCGCGCTGGTTACGGGCGCGTCGCGCGGCATCGGGCTCGCGACCGCGCTCGCCCTCGGCCGCATGGGTGCCCATATCATCGCGACGGGCCGCTCGACTCGCCTGCTCGAAGCACTCGACGACGCGCTTCTGGCAGAAGGTCTGGAGCGAGCGACGCTTACGCCCTTCAACCTCCGCGACTTCGCGGCCATCGACCGGCTCGGTCAGGCAATCTTCGAGCGCTGGGGCAAGCTCGACATTCTCGTTGGTAATGCCGGGCAGCTCGGCCAGCTCGGCCCCATCGGCCATGTGAAGCCCGATGCCTGGACCGAACTGCTTGAGGTCAACCTCACCGCCAACTGGCGCCTGATCCGCTCGATGGACCCGCTGCTGCGTATCGCCGATGCAGGACGCGCGGTATTTCTCACCTCCGGCGCCGCCCGGGCCGAGCGCGCCTATTGGGGCCCATATTCGGTCACCAAGGCGGCGCTCGACGCGCTGGTGAAATCCTACGCGACCGAGCTGGTTGAGACGAATGTGAAGGCCAATCTCTTCAGCCCGGGCGCGGTGCGCACCGCGATGCGCGCCAAGGCAATGCCTGGCGAAAAGCCGGAAACCCTGCCCCACCCGGATCTGGTGGCGCTGCAACTGACTGAGCTCTGCCTCTCCGCCTGCACGGCGCAGGGGCAGATCGTCGCCTACCGGCCTTCGTCGGCGTAGGGATTCTTGCTCGACCGCTTGATGAAGCGGATCGGCGTGCCGGGCATGTCGAAGGTCTCGCGCAGGCCGTTGCCGAGATAGCGCAGATAGTCCTCGGGCAATTCATCGAGCTGATTGCCGAACAGCGCAAAGGTCGGTGGCCGGGTTTTAGCCTGCGTCATGTAGCGCAGCTTGATGCGGCGGCCCGAGACTGCAGGCGGGGCATGGCGTTCCATCGCCGTACCCAGCCAGCGATTAAGCGCGGAGGTCGGAATGTGCTTGTTCCAGACTTCATCCGCCGCTGCGACTGCCGGCATCAGGCGTTCGACGCCCTTGCCCGACATCGCGGAGAACATGACGATGGGCGCGCCCTTGACCTGCGGCAGCAATTCGCTGGCGCTGCGCGTGAGCTCTGCCAGCTGCTTCTGCTTGTCGGGGACGAGGTCCCATTTATTGACGGCGAGCACCAGCGCGCGGCCTTCGCGCTCGACCAGATCGGCAATCGAGAGATCCTGCTTCTCCAGCGGTGCTTCGGCATCCATCATCAAGATCACGCAATCGGCAAAGCGGATCGCGCGCAGCGCGTCGCCGACCGACATCTTTTCAATCTTCTCCACAACACGCGCACGTTTGCGCATGCCAGCCGTATCGAACAGCTTTATCGGGCGGCCTTCCCACATCCAGTCGACGGAAATGGAGTCGCGCGTCGTCCCGGCCACGGGGCTGGTAAGCAAACGTTCTTCGTCGATCAGACGATTAATCAGCGTGGACTTGCCGGCATTGGGACGCCCGACCACAGCAAGGCGCAGCGGCCTGATCGCGTCGGGCGCTGCCGCCTCGGGCACCTCGTCGTCATCAGGATAGGGCTCAAACTCCGGCTCCTCCGGCACTTCCGGGCCGAACTGCACGAGCATGCTGTAGAGCTCGCTAAGACCTTCGCCATGCTCGGCCGACAAAGCGATGGGTTCGCCAAAGCCAAGACCGTAGGCCTCGCCGACCCCGCCCAGAGACGCATTGCTCTCGGCCTTGTTGGCGGCGAGCACGACGGGTTTCTTGGCGCGGCGCAAAAGTCCTGCGATTTCGCGATCCTGCGGCGTTACGCCGGCGCGCGCGTCCACCATGAACAGCAGAACATCGGCGAGCTCGATGGCGCGCAGCGTCTGCTTCTGAATGCGTTTGTCGAGCGCTTCCGACGATGCGTCATCCATGCCGGCCGTATCGACCACCGTGAATGTGAGGTCGGCCAGTTTGCCGTCACCCTCGCGGCGGTCACGGGTGACGCCGGGCTGGTCGTCTACGAGCGCAACGCGCGCACCGACCAGCCGGTTGAACAGCGTGGATTTACCGACATTGGGACGACCGACGATGGCCAGAATGAAACTCATGGCCGGTTATCCCGACCGCATCGCGTCAGCGATAAGCGGTCAGGTCTCCGTCGTCATTGAGGATGAACAGCGCGCCGCCTGCAGCGATCGGTGCGATGATCGAACCGACGCCCGGCTCATAGGTCTGTTCCACAGCGCCAGTGGCAGCAGACACGACGGCAATGCGGCCATCGGTCGAGGTTAGCACGAGATGGCCTTGCGCCATCAGAGGACCGCTCCATTCAACGGCATCTTCGCGATCTTGCTCGTCCTGCCAGCGGCCGAGATAGGTCGTCCAGGCCACGCGGCCGGTCGTCTTCTCAAAGCAGTAGAGATTGCCGTCCATCCCGCTGACATAGACATAGGCGCCCGCGACCCACGGCGTTTGAACACCGGCGAGATCGCGGGTCCAGATACGCTCGCCCGACAGCGCGTTGATCGCGACGAAACGGCCGGCATGGCTGATCGCGAAAACGATGTTGCCATCGATCACCGGGCGGGCGGCGATGTCGTTGATGGAAGAGAGCGAGTCGGCTGTGCCGGTGCGGGTCAACGAGTCGTTCCAGACCGGACGGCCATTATTGGAACGCACGGCATAAAGATCGCCGTTGGTATAGGGAATGACGACGATGTCGCCGTTCGCAGCCGGGCTGGTGCTGGCGAGAACACCCGCGCCTTCGGCGAACACTTCATGCGTCCACACCTCCGCGCCGGTTGCGCCGTCGAGCGCCCACATCCGGTTCTCGCGATTGACGACATAGACCTTACCGTCACGCACCGTCGGTGCGGTGTGAAAGGGTGTATCGACCTTCTTCGACCAGATGCGGCTGCCGTCGGTGGCGTTGAGGGCCACCACTTCACCAAAGCCGGTCGTCACATAGAGACGGCCATCGGCGTAGGCGAGGCCGCCGCCATAGCCTTCTTCCGCCGTGTCGCCGCCGGAGGAGAAGAAATAATAGTCGGACGAGGTGTCCTCGACTGCGAGCGAAACGCCCCAGATTTCGCCGCCACTACGGACGTCGAAGGCGCGGACTCCCACAGCAGCGTCGAGCGTGAAGATCATGCCGCCCGCGACGATTGGCGTTGCGGTGATGGCCGAGTCCGAAGAGGTCGAAGCGCCGATGGAGGTCGACCAGGCCTGACCGAAATTCACCGATGCGTCGGTATTGCCGACTGCGTTTTCAGGCGTGCCGCCCGGGTTGGGCCAGGACTCGACCTGGATCGGTGCAGGGATAGCGACCGCCATGCCGGCAAAGGCAGGATCCTGCCCCAGCGCGTCCTGACCGCGCGGCATCAGCGAGATGCGCTCGCCCGGCACGCGGGCTGCCACCTTCTTTCCGAAGATCGAATCGCTGACGCTATCGATGGTGCTGCACGCGCCAAGCGCGAAAACACAGACAAGTCCTGCTGTCCGAAGCAGGTTCAGGCGGGAGGAGCGAACGGCCGGATTCATGTACGGAACCTGATAATGTTGGCCAAGCCTACGGTGTAGGCGCAGGGGGGGCGGTTTCGGCCGGCGCCTCAGCGGGCGCCTCGGTTTTAGGCTCTTCGGCAGGCGGCACGGCAGGTATTTCAGCAGGCGCAACCGGTTCGGTCGCCTCGGGCGGCAAAACGGCACCGCCGCGCAGGAAAGCGGCCATCTTGGCGGCGCGCGCGCGCATCATGGCAGGCGCCGCTTCATCGGCGGCGATCTCGGCGTAGGCGTCAGCGGCGGCACCCTCATTACGGGCACGGAATTCGGCGTAGGCGATCAGCTCCCGCGCTTCGAAGCGCCAGGGATTGTCGTCGCCGATGAAGGGCGCGACACGCTTCTTCAGGACATCCGGCGCTTCGGTGTCCGAGACCAGAAAGGCGGCCCGGATTTGGGCCAGCGCCTTCAGCCGGTCATCAGCGGCTCCAGAGGCGATCTTGTCATAGATGGCAAGCGCACCCTGAACATCGTTCCGCGCGGTCACAAGTGAGGCCTGGCGAAACAAAGCAAGCGTCGGATACCCGTCGCCGCCCGGCGCCGCGATCTCGGTATAGGCCTTCAGGGCACCGTCGAGATCGCCCGCTGCGGCCAGCGAGTCGGCTGTTGCGAAAGCCTCGGCAGCGCCGTCACGGTTCGCCTGCTGGCGCCCCTGCCACCACACGAACCCGCCCGTCGCGGCGACGGCAAGAACGGCGATGGTAACGAATACGGTGCCGTAGCGGGACCAGACCTTGTTGAGACGATCGCGCCTCAGGTCGTCTTCGACCTCGTGAAAAATGTCTGTCAAAGCAACGGGTCCCGGAGTGTCAGGCGCGATAAACGGCTGGGAAGCTATAAATTGCCCCCGAGCGGCAAGCAAACGGCAAAAAAGCGCTCCGGCCGCCACCTCACGCGGCGGTGACCGGCCGCACGCCATAAGTGTGCTCAGCTGCGGGAAACCGCCTCGCACGGACATCGGCGGCATAGGCGGCTATGGCCTTGTCGATCAGCGGCTCCAGCTCGGCATAGCGGCGCACAAAGCTCGGCGGATTGCCGATCAGCCCCAGCATGTCGTCGACGACCAGAATCTGTCCGTCACAGGACGGCGACGCCCCGATCCCGATCGTCGGGATTTTCAGCTTGGCGGTGATCTGGTCGGCCAGCCCCGGCACCATGCCTTCCAGCACCACTGCGAAGGCGCCCGCCTCTTCCACGGCACGCGCATCCGCCATGGCTCCGGGCCACTCGTCGGCACCGCGCCCGGCGATCGTGTAACCCTTCAAGTTCTGCTGCTGCGGCATCAATCCGATATGCGCCATCACCGGGACTCCACGCTCCGCCAGAAACCGGATCGTCGGAGCCATCGTCACCCCACCCTCCAGCTTCACCGCCGCGGCACCTGTCTCCTTCAGCACTTTCGAGGCCGAACGGAAGGCTTGCTTGGGGCTTTCCTCGTAACTGCCAAACGGCAAATCAACGACGACCAGCGCCTGCTCGCTCGCCCTCATCACCGCCTGGCCGTGATAGATCATCAACTCCAGTGGCACCGGCACCGTACTCGCCATGCCGTGCACAACCTGGGCGAGGCTGTCGCCGACCAGAATGACATCGACGTGGCGGTCGACCAGCCTTGCGATCGGCGCGGTGTAGGCGGTGAGGCAGACAATAGGCTCGCGTCCCTTGCGCGCGCGCAAACGAGGGACGGACAGGCGCTTGGCCTTGGCAATCACAGACATGGCAGGTCCCCGGTTATGGAGGAGGATTGAATGTCACCGCAGCGATCTGCGGTGTCTGTGCCGCCCGCAGGCTGCACGTCCTGGCTGTCTTGCGACGAGCGATATAGGACGTCACAGAACCGACTTCAATTTGACGCTTGCGTAATGGAAGGCGCGGCCGGGAAAGCTGGCTCCGTCGGCGCGCTGCATTCCCGCAACATCTTGCAAATATCTAGCGTTAACCGGCCTGTTCGCCTTGCGGGTCTTCGCCAACGGGTCCTAAATCAATTTAATGACTCACTACCTCGCAAACACTGCGATGCTCATTGCGCTGTCCCTTTCGGGTCAGGCGATGGCAGCTGACGTGTTTGCTGGCGACGGGCGCGTGTTTTCGGGCGTCGCGACCGATCAGGGTGAAGGCTTGATCCTGCCGCAGTCGCTGGTGGCTGGCGGCATCGCCGGATACGCGGAGACGTTCGACACGGGCTTCGGTGCGGATGCAGCGATGGTTATGATGGTCGGCGGCGGCGATCTGGCCGAAGGCCTCGCAGCTTTCCCGGCCACGAAGAACGCCGATATTGAGGTCCAGACCCGGTTGACGATGGGCGAAATCGGTTGGGGCCTGACGCCATATGTGGGCATGGGTATCAGTCAGTCGTCCTCTGGCCGCATTTTCCAAGGCATTCCGACCTTGCTGCCGTTCGAGTCCGAAGCTCTCGGCATGCAGGGTGTCGCCGGTATCGCTTATCAGTTGATGCCGGGCGTTGGGGCGGGACTTGAATATCGCTATCAGGGGTTCGCAGCATCAACGCCTGTCGCCCGGGATGCGGCTGACAACCAGACGATCATGATGAGGCTCGACTTGGGCCTGAACTGATCGCCCGATCCGTGCCCTTGAAGCGCACGCACAGATGCATACGAACGAAATTGTTCCTGACGAGCGGGGGGCCAGCTCTCAGGAGCCGCGCGGCCGCTGGACCACTGAGGGGTGATGTCCGGCGGCCGTCGCTTTTTTAGCGCAGCGAGCGCACAAAGCCGTCTTTGGCGATAATGCAGGATCGCTCGGTCCCGCTGACGCTCAATTTGACCATGAACCCGGCGTCGACCGGATTGGACCCTGTCACCTGAACATCCTTGAGCGGCACCGCGAATTTCCGCGAGCCCTGCAGCAGGCAGTTCGTTTCGGCATCGCTTTGCGACAACTCCGCCGGCACGACCGCGCCCGGCTTGGGTGCCGGCGTGGGCGTCGGTCCTGGTATTGGCGGCTCGGGTGACCCCATTGACCCGCAAGCAGCCAGTGTCAGCGAGAGAGCGGAGAACAGCGCCACGCGCCGCAGACTGTCGTTTGCCATGCCTATAGAACGCAAAGTTCCCTGGCCGGTTCCTTTAGGGCTTGGCCCTGACGGGGACATCGAATTCGGAGCCCTCGTGGGGTTGGTCGATCAGTCGGAAGTGCCACCATTCGGCGTGATAGGGCGCGAAACCGTGACGTTCCATTGTCGATCGCAGCAATGTCCGGTTCGTTGACTGTATGGCGGTAACGGGTGCTTCGAGGGCTGACGCGGCGTCGAAGCAATCGAAGGCCGTGCCCATATCCGGTAGGTCATCGTCTTGCGGGGCGGTGCAAGCCAGAACGACGGCGCGGGGTTTGGGGAGGTAGCCGCGTGGCGCGATGCCGAGATCGACAACGCTGCCGCCGGAATGGCCGGAGTGCTCTGCGATATAGTCGCGCGCGACGAGGGTTTCCCGCGGCTCGTTCGGATAGAAGACGGGCTTCATGGTGTCAGGCCCAATGCGCGTCCAGGTCATGAAGGCGGCGACGGCGCGGGCCGGACGATAGCAATCCCAGACGATGAGGCCGAGGCCCCGCTCTGCCAGTTCAGCGTCTGCGGCCCGGAGGGCCGCTGCGGCTTTCGCGGTCAGCATGCATTCGGCAGCCTCATAGCCCGGCACCGGGGCGCCAGTGAAATTGTAGGAGCCGACATAGCGGATGTCCTGGATGATCGCCGGCGCGACATCGCGGAGATAGACGAAGTCGTCCGGCAGCTCTGCCGCACCTGCCCCGGCAAACAACAACAGTGTGGCGATCATCCGCGTACGAGCTCCAGCACCTCATTGCCGTAGCGTTCGAGCTTGGCGTGGCCGATCCCGGAGATGCCACCGAGCGCCTGCCGCGAACCGGGCGCAGCGGTCGCAATCTCGGCAAGGGTGCGATCATGGAAGATCACATAAGGCGGCACGCCCTGCTCCGTCGCGCGCGCCTTTCGCCAAGCGCGCAGCACATCGAAGCGATGGCGCGCAGCGCCGGAAAGCTGTTCCGCCTTGGCAGACGCGCCGCGCTTGCGCGGATCGCCGGAGCTCGTACTCGGATCGAAGGTCGCTAAAGCGCGCCGCACCATGATGCGTGTTTCGCCGCGATAAATGCCGCGCACGCCGTCGCGGTCACCCAGCATCAGGAGTGGCTTGCCATCGTTGTGGTCCTCCACCAGGAATCCTTCGAACAACAGATGATCGATCACATCGCGCCATGCGCTGGGCGAGAGATCGCGTCCGACGCCCCATGTGCTGAGCGCGGCCTCGTCGGCGCGGACATCCTTGGTACGTGCGGTGAGGTGATCGACGATGCGGCCCCGGCCGAAGCGTTCGCCTAGGCGTTGAACAGCAGCCAGCGCCTTCTGCGCGGCTTCGGTCGCGTCGATCAGCTCGGGCGCGTTGAGGCAGTTGTCGCACGCCCCGCAGCATTCGACGTCGGCTTCGCCAAAATAGCGGCGCACGGCTTCGGCGCGGCAGATGCCGCCATCCAGCATGGCGAAGAGGCGGCGCGCCTTGGCGACGTGAACAGCCTTGACCTGTTCCGGCATCGGACGGCTTTCCAGCCGCCGCAGCGCCCATGCGATATCGGCAGGACCATAGAGTGTGATGCCGTCGGCGGGGTCGCCGTCACGGCCCGCGCGTCCGACTTCCTGCCAATAGGCTTCGAGCGAGCCCGGCGGATCGGCATGAATGACTAAGCGCACATCCGGCTTGTCGACGCCCATACCGAACGCGATGGTCGCGACCATCACCATGCCGTCAGCCGCGAGGAACTGCTGCAGGCGGCGGTCGCGGTCTTTGGCCTCAAAGCCGGCGTGATAGGCGAGCGCGGGAATGCCCTGCCCTTTCAGCAGTTCGGCCAGCCGCTCGCAGCCATCGCGCGAGCCGCAATAGACGATGCCGGACTGGCCGCGCCGCGCAGCGACCAGTTCGGCGACGCTTGCGTCGGTGCGGGCGCGCGAGGCCGTTTCCTTGCGCATCGCGGAGAGGCGCAGATTGGGCCGCGCGAAGCTATCGACGAAGATCTCCGCGTCATCGAGATGCAGACTACTTCGGATGTCGTCGCGGGTTCGGGCGTCTGCTGTTGCGGTGACGGCGATGCGCGGCACACCGGGAAAGGCAGCGTTGAGGCGGCCGAGATCGCGATAGTCGGGCCGGAAGTCGTGACCCCACTGGCTGACGCAGTGCGCCTCGTCGATGGCGATGACGGAAAGCTTCATTCGTTGCAGGCGCGCGACGATGCCGGGCACGGCGAGGCCTTCCGGCGAAAGGTATAGAAGGTCGAGTTCACCTGCCTCGGCGGCGCGCCAGATCTCGCTGCGCTCGTCGGGCGAGAGGCCCGAGTCGAGGCGCGCGGCGGCGACGCCTTGCTGGCGCATGGATTCCACCTGATCGGTCATCAGCGCGATAAGCGGCGAAACGACGAGGCCGAGGCCGGGCCGCAGGATCGCCGGGATCTGGTAGCAGACGCTTTTGCCGCCGCCGGTTGGCAGCACGGCCAGAACGTCGCGTCCGGCCAGGACGGCTTCGACGATTTGGGGCTGAAGGCCACGGAAATCCTCGTGACCCCAGAGACGGCGCAGGAGATCGCGCGCGTCTTCGAGCTGATCGGTCTTGCGGGCAGGTTGATTCATGTGCGCCGGTTGTGCGGCATCGCCGTGCGATGCGCTAGAGTGACGGCCAAACGGAGGATGCGATGGCGGGCAGGATCAGGGTCGGGATCGGCGGTTGGACGTTCGAGCCATGGCGCGGCGTTTTCTATCCCGAGGGCCTCAGCCAGAAGAAGGAGCTCGAGTTCGCCTCGCGTGCCCTGACCTCGATCGAGATCAACGGCACCTATTACTCCACCTTCAAGCCCGAGAGCTGGCGCAACTGGCGCGACACGGCGCCGGAGGGTTTCGTGTTTGCGGTGAAGGCCTCGCGGTTCTGCACCAACCGGCGCGTGCTGACCGATGCGAAGGACTCGATCGCCAAGTTCCTGAGCCAGGGCCTGAGTGAGTTGGGACCGAAGCTGGGGCCGATCAACTGGCAGTTCATGGCGACCAAGAAGTTCGATGCGGCCGACTTCGCCGGGTTCCTGAAGATGCTGCCTGAGACACAGGACGGCGTGAAGCTGCGCCATGCGGTTGAGGTGCGCAGTCCTACATTTGCGGTGCCGGAATTCACCGCCATGGCCCGCGATCACAACGTCGCCATCGTCACGGCGAAAGACGAGGACTTCCCCGAGATCGACGAGCGCACCGCCGATTTCACCTATGCGCGCTTCATGGCGACGACGGCCGACGCGAAGGACGGCGTCACGCCCAAGGAGCTGAAAACCCTGGCGGCGCAGGCCCGGAACTGGGCCAAAACAGGCGATGTGTTCGCCTATTTCATCGCCGGCGAGAAGGTGAAGAATCCGGCGGCGGCGCAGGCGCTGATCAGGCTGCTGGCGAAGGCCTGACCCCGCCATAGCCGAGGCGCATGAGGGTGAGCATCAGCATGAAGGCGGCGGTGGAGAGGAAGATGTGCCAGAGGAAATGCGAGCCCTGCGCCACGTGCGCGCAAGCCTCAGCATCCAGCGTGCGGGCGGAGAGCGCGACGAGGGCGAAGAGCAGCGCCAGAGCGCCGGTGAGCGCGGCGGGCCGGTTGACCGGCAGGGTGCGGGCGACCAGCCAGATACCGGCCAGAACGAGAACCCCGCCGCGCAGAATGGCCCAGCCGCCGGGCAGTGGAATGTCGATATAACGGGCGAGGAACGGCGTGCCGACGAGCAGGGCCAGCATCAGCGCCACCTGCCACAGCGGGGCGACCTTGCGCGCCCACAGGAAGGCCGCGAGGGCGACGAGAATGAGGGCCGGGGCGACGTCGAGGGTGAGTGCCCAACGGGTGCGCAGGCCATGCCAGAGGACGCTGCCGGCCCCATTGAGCACCAGCAGCGAGCCCAGCAGCAGCAGCAGCCAGGGCGGCGGGCGCAGGCGGATGACGAGCGCGAGGGTCAACAGCCCGTAGGCGACGATGACGAACGAGGAGATGGCGTTCCACGGCTCAACCGGGAAAATGCCATCGATGAGGGCCGGGGTTTCGCAATAGGTGGGACCGAATGGCTGCATGGGATCACTTACGCGAGGAGCGGCGCGGCAGACCAGTGAAAACGCCCAAAGAGCCCGGCCTTGAGAGCCTGAAGCGATCGGCGGTCGCCTATCTGGAGCGCTATGCGGCGAGCCAGGCGATGCTGCGCGCCGTGCTGAAGCGCCGCGTGCAGCGCTGGGCCAGGCTGACCGGGGCGGAGGCCGGGGCGGTGGCGGCCAAGATGGGGCTGGCCGACGAGGCGGTGGCGGTGGCGGCGCGGGCCGGCCTGGTGGACGATGCGCGGTTTGCCGGGGCCCGCACGGCGACGCTGGTGCGCAAGGGCTGGCCCGCCCGGCGGATCGGCGCGGCGCTGGCGCAAAAGGGGGTGAGCCGCGAGACCGCGGCGGCCGCCCTGGAGGCGGCGGCGCTGGATGACGGCGCGGCGGCGCGGCGCTTCGCCGAGCGGCGGCGGCTGGGGCCGTGGCGGATTTCAGCCGAAAAGCGGGCGGAAAAGCGCGAAAAAGACATCGCGGCGCTGATGCGGACAGGGTTTAGCCTGAGCCACGCGCGGGCGGCGATCGACGGCAGCGCCGGAGGCGAACACGGAGACGAAGAC
>Ga0105044_10003982_pt1 | contig 20279 bp, 18 predicted proteins | sample MAT01_FD_78092 | JGI IMG/M metagenome (GOLD analysis project Ga0105044, IMG submission 78092) | Freshwater microbial communities from Lake Fryxell liftoff mats and glacier meltwater in Antarctica - MAT-01 | ecosystem: Environmental > Aquatic > Freshwater > Ice > Liftoff microbial mat | place...
AGTAGTCGGCGGCGGCGGCGAGGGTGGCGTCGACGGAGTAGGCGGCGGCGGTGGCGACGGCGACGGAGAAGGCGGCGGTGGAGCGGGCAGCGTCAGCGGCGGCGGCGGCGGTGGCGGCGGCGGCGGCGGCGGCCTTGACCTCGGGGGTTGGTGAAACAGCCGCAACCCCCGAGGTCAGCAACTGGCGCAGAACTGGCAGGGCTGTCAAATCACCTTTACGCGCCCAGCCCTCGCCCATCGCCGAGGACCAGAGCGGAAAGACCCGTTGCGCCGCGCGGGTGGCGATGATCACACCATCTTCGCGCGAACGGCCTTTCAGCCATTCCTCCAGACTGTCGCGGTCGATTATGCCATCCGGTTCCATCCGGGCACCATGGCGTCACCGTTGCATCCTGGCAAGGGTCAGCCCGTCGGGCCAATCAGCCCCCGCACCCACCGCCAGACATGATAGACCGGCCAGCGCAGCACCGATGCCCCGGCGGCCAGCACCAGAAGGCCGAGCAAGGGCCCCTGTTGCCAGGTCACATAGCCGACAATCGGGATGCCCACCGCGATCAGAACATATGCTGCGCGCCAGTGGTGGTCGCGGCTGGGAAACATCGCGATCAGGTTGGCCCCGATCAGCCACAGGCAGGCGAGGATCAGCGACAGGCTCATGCGTCGTCTCCCCTGCGGGCGCGGTTCAGATAATCCGGGATCGGGCGGCCGGTGGCGCGCAGGTACAGATAGTGCAGCGGGCGGCGGAACATCGAGCCAAAGGCCAGCAGCCCGGCCACCACCCACCAGATGCCATGCACCGCGCCGATCCAGCCCAAGAGAAACGGCACCGCCACCAGCAAGGGCAAGCCGGGGTAGATCTGCCAGCGCATCGGCAGCATCGCGGTGACCGAGGCGGCAATCACCCACAGCGCCCCACAGACCAGCGGCGGGCTCATTTGGCCAGCCGCGCGGGCAATCCGTTGGCCCAGGCCGAGATCGACCCGGCCCCGAGGCACACCACATAATCGCCGGGCCGCGCCTGTTCGCGCACCAGCCGCTCCAGATCATCCTCGCCCATGCAGGCGCGGGCGTGGCGGTGGCCGTGCGCGATCAGCCCCGCCACCAGATCATCGCGCGACGCACCCGGGATCGGGTCTTCACCGGCGGCATAGATGTCGGCGATTGCCACCACATCGGCATTGTTGAAGCAGGTGCAGAATTCCTCGAACAGATTGTGCAGGCGGGTATAGCGGTGCGGCTGGTGGATGGCGACGATGCGCGCGCCCGGCACCCCGGCAATCGCCTGCCGCGCCGCACTCAGCACGGCGGCTATTTCCACCGGATGGTGGCCGTAATCGTCGATGATGGTGGTGCCGTTCCATTCACCAACCTTGGTGAAGCGGCGGTTGACCCCGGCAAACCCGGCCAAAGCCGCGCGGATCTCGTCTTTCTTGATTCCGAGATGCCGCGCCACGGCAATCGCCGCCAAGGCGTTGGAAACATTGTGGTTCCCCGGCATCGGCAGGGTCATGCCTTCGATCATGTTCCCCGCGCCTTCGCCTTGCAGCGCTACGTCGAAATGGGCGACGCCACCGGCAAACGACAGGTTGACCGCCCGCACATCGGCCTGTGCATTGAAACCGAATGTCACCACCCGGCGGTCGGTGACGCGGCCGACCAGCGCCTGCACCTCGGGATGGTCGGTGCAGCACACCGCCAGCCCGTAAAACGGCACGTTGGTGACGAAATCGTAAAAGCCTTTGCGCAGGGCGTCGAAGGTGCCCCAATGTTCCATATGTTCGGGGTCGATGTTGGTCACGATGGCAATGGTGGCGGGCAGTTTGTTGAACGAGCCGTCGGACTCGTCGGCCTCCACCACCATCCACTCTCCCGCCCCGGCGCGGGCGTTGGAGCCATAGGCATGAATCACCCCGCCGTTGATGACGGTGGGATCAAACCCGCCTTTGTCCAGCAATGTTGCAACCATGGTGGTTGTGGTGGTCTTTCCGTGGGTTCCGGCCACCGCAATGTTCGATTTCAGCCGCATCAGTTCGGCCAGCATCTCGGCCCGGCGCACCACCGGCAGACCGCGCCGCCGCGCCTCTTCCAGTTCGGGGTTGCCCTTCTTGATGGCGGATGACACCACCACCACCTCAGCCTCGGCGACATTTTCCGCCCGCTGGCCCTCAAAGAACCGCGCGCCAAGGCTGACCAGCCGGTCGGTGATTTTCGACGGCCTCAGGTCGGAGCCCTGCACGCGGTAGCCCAGCGTCATCAGCACCTCGGCGATGCCCGACATGCCGATGCCGCCGATGCCGACGAAATGGATGGCACCCAGTTCGCCGGGAAGTTTGGTGGCTGCGTTCATCGCTCCACTCCCTTTTCATCAGCAAGTTGCACAACCAGTTCCAGCAGACGTTCGGTCGCATCGGGCCGCCCGAGGGCAAGGGCGGCGCTGGCCATCCGTGCCGCGCGGCCGGCATCGCCCAGAATGGCCGCAACATGGGCGGCCAGCGTGGCGGCATCCAGCGCCGCTTCGGGGATCACCACGGCGGCACCGGCTTCGGCCAGCCCGCGCGCATTGGCGCTTTGATGGTCGCCGGTGGCTGCGGCAAAGGGCACCAGGATCGAGGGGCGGCCGATGACAGTGATATCGGCCAGTGACGAGGCCCCGGCGCGCGAAATCACCAGTTGCGCTTCGGTCAGGCGGCGGGGAATATCGTCAAAGAACGCCGCCACCTCGGCGCTGATACCGGCGGCCTGATAGGCGGCGCGCACCCGTTCGGCATCTTCGGGCCGCGCCTGATGGGCAATCCGGATATGGCTTTGCAGCGGCTGCGGCAGTGCCGCCATCGCGGCGGGCACCACATCCGACAATATCCGCGCGCCCTGCGAGCCGCCGATCATCACCAGCCACATCGGATAGTCGCCCGGCGCGATATAGCCCGCCCCTGCCCGTTCCAGCACCGCCGACCGGACCGGATTGCCGGTGTGGGTCGCCAAAACCCCGTCGGGCAGGGCTGTGGGCCAGGTGCCGCAGGCGAACTGATCGACGCGGCGGGCAAACAGCCGGTTGACCCGGCCCGGAACCCCGTTCTGCTCATGGATCATCCGGGGGCGGCGCAGGATCAGCGCGGCACTCAGCGCGGGAATGGTCGGGTAGCCGCCAAAACCGACAACCACCGCCGGTTTGTCGGCCATCATGCGCAGCGTTGCCGCCACCACCCCGGCCAGAATGCGAAACGGCACCAAGAGCCGGGCCAGACCGCCACCCCGGGCAAAGGTGGCGGAACCGACCTGTTCCACCAGCACCGCTTTGGGAAAGCCCCCGGCATAGCGCGCGCCCCGCACATCGGTGCTGAGCTTGACCCGCCAGCCCCGCGCCACCAGCGCCTCGGCCAGCGCCTGTGCCGGAAACATGTGGCCACCGGTGCCGCCTGCAGCGATCATCACCAGCCGGTGCGCATTGGCTGCGGCCGCTGTCATCAGCGGCCCCGTTTCGCCAGAATATCACCGATCTCGCCTTGCGGGCGGCTGCGGGTAAAGGCGAGGAGCATGCCCACCAGTATGCCGCCGGCAATCAGCGACGAGCCACCATAGCTGACAAAGGGCAAGGTCATCCCCTTTGCCGGCAACAGCCGTACAGCGACCCCCAAGTTGATCAGCGCCTGCACCCCGAACACACAGGCCAGACCGGTGCCCGCCAGCCGCACAAAAGGATCGCGCTCCCGCATCAGACGAAACAACGACCGCACCACCACGATGGCATAAAGTGCGATGATGATGAGAACCAGGATCAGCCCATATTCCTCGGCGGCCACCGCGATGATGAAATCGGTATGGGCATCGGGCAGCGACCATTTCACCTGACCTTCGCCAACGCCGACGCCAAAGAAGCCACCCTCCTGAATGGCGTTGGTGGCATAGCCGATCTGGGTGCGGGGGTCGATGTCGGATGACAGGAACCCGTCGATGCGGCGGGCAAAATGCTCTGACGCGTTATAGGCAGACATGCCGCCCATCACCACCAGACCGCACACCAGCATCAGCAGGATGAACGGCGCACCGGCGACGAAATAGATCACGCCCCAGGCAAACAGCACCAGCACCGCCTGACCGAAATCGGGCTGCATCGCCAGAAAGCTGACGATGACGAGGGCGAGGGCAAAGGAATAGGTCTTGCCCGGCGGCCCGTTGATTTCCTGTGACGCCGCCATCAGCCAGGCCGTCATGACCACAAAACATGGCTTCAGGAATTCCGACGGCTGCACTGCGGCAAAGCCCAGCGAATACCAGCGGATCGCGCCCTTGCCGAAATCGGTGCCCAGAAACGGCAGCATCACCAGTGCCACCGTCGCCAGAAAAAACCCAAGCACCCCCAGTCGACGCACCAGATCGGGCGCCATCAGCGAGGTGCCGAACATAGTCCCCAGCGCAAGGATGCCAAACACCACCTGCCGTTCGACATAATAGAACGGGTCAAGCCCGTTGCGCGACGCAAGCGGGGGTGACGCGGCCAGCCCGAGCAACAACCCGATCCCGAACAGGATCAGGATGCAGGTCAGCGACCATTTGTCGATTGTCCGCCACCAGCGTGGCAATACCGGCTCCCCTGCCCTTATGGGCACGGTGCCAAAAACCATTTCCGTCATGGATAAACCGCCTCGACTGCCTCAATCGCCCGTTTTCCGGGTCTCACGGCAGATCTTAGCGCGATTTGACGAAGGGCGCTAGGAAAAATCTGGGGGAGCGGGTCGGTGGGTATGACACCGGGCTTGCCGAAGAATTGCCCGGCGGGGCGACCCATCCGGCCAACGCCAGCCGCAGGCGGGCGGAGGCCCCGGGCTCAGGTTGGCAAGGGGGGCCGGGCGAAGAACGGCAACCCGGGCGGTTGCGACGTTACAGCGTTGATCCGGGTGGGACGGGCCAAAAAGGGGATGTCCGGGCCAATGAGAAACGCGGGACCCATGCGCTTGGGTAGGTCGGGGCATGCCCCGACTCCGGGCAAGGGCGGCGCAGAGCGCAGGGCCGGAAACGGATCACGCCCTTCAGCGCGGCAAGGCCGCCACCAATGCCGCGAAATCCTCGCCGCGTTTTTCGAAATCGGCATAGTGGTCGAAAGATGCGGCAGCGGGGGCCAGCAGCACGGTGTCCCCCGGCGCGGCATCAGCACTGGCGGCGGCCACGGCGCGGGCCATGGTTTCGCAGATCGCATGCGGCACTTCACCCAGTTCCAGCGCGAAATCGCGGGCGGAATGGCCGATCAGATAGGCCTTGACCACCGGACCGAGCAGCGGCTTCAGCGCGGCGATGCCGCCCGCTTTCCCCAGCCCGCCCGCGATCCAGCGGATGCGATCAAAGGCCTGCAGTGCCTTGGCGGCGCTGTCGACATTGGTGGCCTTGCTGTCATTGACATAGCGCACGCCCCCCAGCACCGCCACGGTCTGGCTGCGGTGCGGCAGGCCCTGAAAACTGGCGAATGCCGCCTCGATCACCTTTGGTGCGATACCCAGCGCCCGCGCGGCGGCATAGGCGGCGCAGGCGTTCTGGTGGTTGTGCGCCCCCGGCAGGCCGCCAAAGCCGCGCAGGTCGATTGCCGCGATCTGCCTGCCCTTGCGCCATTCGGCGAGATAGCCCTTGCGGGCAAACACCGACCAGCCCGGCCCATCCAGCTTTTGCCCGGATGATACCTGGATCACCCGGTCATCGGTCGGGCCGGTGGCTATCTGATTGGCAAGATAGCGCCCCTCGGCCTCATCCACACCGATCACCGCCCGGTCCGGCCCGCCTTCGGCGAACAGGCGGCGCTTGGCGGCGAAATAGCCGCCGATGCCATTGTGCCGGTCAAGATGGTCGGGGCTGAGGTTGGTAAACACCGCTATATCGGGTGTCAGCGCTCGCGCCAGATCGGTCTGATAGGAACTGAGTTCCAGCACCACCACAGAACCATCCTGCGGCGGATCGATATCCAGCACCCCGCGCCCGATATTGCCCGCCATCTGGGAGGGCCGCTCCGCCACCTGCAGGATATGGTGGATCAGCGCCGTGGTGGTGGATTTGCCGTTGGAGCCGGTCACCGCAACCACCCGGGGAGTTATGTCGAAATTCTCCCAGGCCTCGGTGGCAAAGGAGCGGAAGAACAGGCCGATGTCATTGTCGACCGGCACTCCCGCCGCCCAGGCCTTGGCGATCACACGGTGCGGTGCGGGGTACAGATGCGGGATGCCGGGGCTGGTGATCAGCGCCGCCACCTGATCCAGCCCGCCGTCACGGCCGAAATCGGTAGTGGCAAAGCCTTCGGCTGCGGCCCGGGCCCGGGCTTCCGGGCTGTCGTCCCACAGCAGCGGCTCTGCCCCCCCCGCCACCAGCGCCCGCGCACTGGCAAGGCCGGACCGGCCCAGCCCCAGCACCGCCACCTTGCGGCCGGAATAGCCCCTCACGGGAATCATTGTCGCCTCCGCTTGACCGGGGGGGAGCATGGCGGGGCAATGTGACCGGCGCAAGGGCGGGTGGCGGGGAAGACAGGGGGCTGTCTGCCACCTCGGCCTGCGGGCACACCCCCTGAGGATATTTGTGAACAGAAAATGGGGTAGCGCGGGTTGGCCGCCAACCTGAGCCCCCCGGTCAATCCCGCGCCCGCTCCACGTAGCTGTTGTCTTCGGTGTTGATGACGATGCGGATGCCGGCACCGATGTGCGGCGGCACCATGACGCGCAGGCCGTTGGAGCAGATCGCCGGTTTGTAGGAGGAGGAGGCGGTTTGGCCTTTGACCGCCGGTTCGGTTTCGGTGATTTCTACCGTGACCTTTTGCGGCAGTTCGATGGCGATGGCGATGCCCTGATGGGTCTTGAGATAGACCCGCAGCCCCTCGGTCAGGAACACCTTCTGGTCGCCGATTACCTCGGGTGACACCGTCACCTGATCGAACGACACCGGCTCCATGAAATGGAAGCCCTCGCCGTCCTGATACAGAAAGTCATATTCCCGCTCGTCGACAAAGGCCTTTTCGACCTGTTCGGTGGTGCGCCAGCGCTCCGATACCTTGACCCCGTCGGCGATCCGGCGCATGTCGACCGAGGTGGTCGGCGTGCCCTTGCCGGGGTGGAAATTCTCTGCAATCAGAACGACATAGAGCTTGCCTTCAAGCTCGACGACATTGCCTTTGCGCAAGGATGAGGCGATGACTTTCACTAAGCGGTCCTTCGTGGTTTCGCGGCGGCCCTTGTGGTGCCATGCTGGTGCCGGGCAGCGCTTGCCGGTATAAGCGCTGCCATCCGCGCTGCACCTAGCGCATTTTGCCCCCGATCTCCAGCCGAAAGCCGTGGCCCCGATGACCCGCCCCGATCCCGCCGTTGCTGCACCCTGGTGGCTGCCCCAGAGCCATGCCGACCGCAGGCCGCTGCTGTTGACCCGCAACCGGATACAGGCGGCGATCCGGCTGTGGCTGGCCGCGCGGGATTTCACCGAAGTGGACCCGGCGGCGCTGCAGATCTCGCCGGGAAACGAGGCGCATCTGCACGGCTTTGCCACCGATGCCATCGGCGCGGATGGTGTGGCACGGCGGATGTATCTGCATACTTCGCCCGAATTCGCGATGAAAAAGCTGCTGGCGGCGGGCGAGGTGCGGATCGCCGCCTTTGCCCATGTCTGGCGCAACCGCGAACGCGGCGCACTGCACAGCCCGGAATTCACCATGCTGGAATGGTATCGGGTCGGCGAAGGTTATGAGGTGCTGATGGCCGATTGCATGGCCTTGCTGCGGATTGCGGCGGCGCAGGCCGGGGCCAGTGTGCTGCGCTACCGCGACCGGACCTGCGACCCCTTTGAAGAGCCGGAGCGGGTTTCGGTTGCCGAGGCTTTTGAGCGCCATGCCGGGATTGATCTGTTGGCGACCGTGGGGCCGGACGGCGAACCCGATGCCGGCCGCATGGCGGCAGCGATGCGCACGGCGGGGATCAGGGCTGCGGCTGACGACACCTGGTCAGACATGCTCAGCCGGGTGCTGGTGGAGCGGGTCGAGCCGCATCTGGGGCTGGGGCGGGTGACGATCCTTGACCGCTACCCTGCCGCCGAAGCCGCCCTTGCCCGCCGTGCGCCCGATGACCCGCGCCTTGCCGAACGGTTCGAACTGTATGCCTGCGGCGTCGAACTGGCGAACGGCTTTGGCGAATTGACCAACCCCGCCGAGCAGCGCCGCCGCTTTGCGCTGGAAATGGATGAAAAGCAGCGGGTTTACGGCGAGCGCTATCCGGTGGATGAGGATTTTCTGGCGGCTTTGGCGGTGATGCCTGCGGCCAGCGGGATCGCGATGGGGTTTGACCGGCTGGTGATGCTGGCGGTGGCGGCACCGAGGATCGACGACGTGATCTGGGTGCCGGTCGCCTGAGGCGTTTTGCCGTGAAGCCTTACCGCAGTTTCAGCGTCGCCAGACCGATCAGCGCCAGGATCAGCGAGATGATCCAGAACCGGATCACGATCTGCGGTTCGGCCCAGCCGCGCTTTTCGAAATGGTGGTGGATCGGGGCCATCAGAAACACCCGCTTGCCGGTGCGTTTGAAATACAGCACCTGAATGATGACCGACATCGCCTCGACCACGAACAGGCCACCGATGATCGCCAGCACCAGTTCGTGCTTGATGCTGACTGCGATGGCCCCAAGGGCACCCCCCAACGCCAGTGACCCGGTGTCGCCCATGAACACCGCCGCCGGGGGCGCATTATACCACAGAAAACCAAGGCCACCGCCGATCAGGCCAGAGGTAAAGATCAGGATCTCGCCGGTGCCGGGTACATAATGGACATCGAGATAGTCGGAAAAGTCGCTGCGGCCGACGGCATAGGCGATGATCCCCAGCGACGCCGCCGCAATCATCACCGGCATGATCGCCAGGCCGTCAAGGCCGTCGGTCAGGTTGACCGCATTGGCGGCACCCACGATCACCAGCACGGCAAAGGGTAGATAGAAATAGCCCAGATTGATCAGCGCCGTCTTGAAGAACGGCAGCGCCAACTGGCCGGACAGCGCTGCAGGATGGGCATGGGCAGCAGCCACCGCTGCCAGCGCCGCAATCGCCAGCCCGATCGCCAGCCGTGCCTTGCCCGACACGCCGTTGGTGCTCATCTTCGTCACCTTGGCATAGTCATCAACAAAGCCGATCAGACCGAAGCCAAGGGTGACGAACAGCAGGATCCAGACATAGATATTGTCAAGCCGGGCGCAGAGCAGGGTGGAAACCATCACCGCCCCAAGGATCAGCACCCCGCCCATCGTCGGGGTGCCCGCCTTGGAAAAGTGGCTTTGCGGGCCATCATCGCGGATCGGCTGGCCGATTTTCTGCCGCCGACGCAGCAGGTCGATCAGCGGGCGGCCAAAGATGAAGCCGAAGGTCAGCGCAATGAAGAACGCGGCACCGGCGCGAAAGGTGATATAGCGAAACAGGTTGAAGACGTCGCCGCCATCGGAAAACCGGGTTAACCAATACAACATTACAAAACCTCGCGGGTGATGGTGGCGCCCGATTGGCCCAATTTGCGCAGGCCGTCAACCAGGGTTGAAACCTTGATGCCTTTTGACCCCTTGACCAGCACGACATCACCGGCATCCACCAGCGACCGCAGACGCGGCATCAGGTCCGCCGCCTGTTCCACCCATTCGCCGCGCTGGCGTTCCGGCAGCGCCTGCCACAGGGCACGGCTGCGTGGGCCGACGCAATGGACCAGCCGCACCCCGGCCAAGGCTGGCAACCTGGCAACGGCGGCGTGGAGTTCAGCCTCCTCCGGCCCAAGTTCCAGCATGTCACCCAGAATCGCGATGCGCCGGCCCTGCGCCAGACGGCCAATGCCATCTTTCGGTTCTGCCGCCGCAAGCACGGCCAGCGCGGCCTCCATCGAGGCGGGATTGGCGTTGAAGGCATCGTCGATCAGATCGAAGCTCGCTTCGTCGACCACATCAAGCAGGATGGTTTCGCGTGTGCCGCGACCGCGCGGTGGCTGCCATTGCCCCAGATCGCAGGCGGCCAGACCAAGATCAAGGCCAAGTGCGTCAACCACCGCCAGCACTCCCAACGCATTCATCGCGAAATGCAGCCCCGGACTGGATACCTTGAACAGGGCCGACAGGCCGCGCACTTCGGCCCGCAGGATCGTCGCCGTCTGGGTCTGGGTTGCGTGGCTCAGGCGATACAGGGCAATGGGTGCTGCACCAAACAGCCGGATATCGGCCCCGGCTTGTTCGGCCGCCGCCACAAGGATCGGTGTCGTGGCGATATCGGCATTGATGACAGCGGTGCCACCCCGGCGCAGCCCCTTGAAAATCTGCGCCTTTTCGCGGGCAATATCATCAACGCTGGCAAATGCCGCCAGATGGGCCGGGGCAACCGTCGTCACCATCGCCACATCCAGCAAGGCCATTTCCGCCAGGGGCGCAATCTCGCCGGGATGGTTCATCCCGATCTCGATCACCGCCACATCGCAGTCAACCGGCAGCCGCGCCAAGGTCAGCGGCACGCCCCAGTGGTTGTTGAAGCTGTTCTCGGCAGCATGAACCGACCCCTGCCCCGCCAGAACGGTCTTCAGCATTTCCTTGGTCGAGGTCTTGCCGACCGACCCGGTGACCCCCACGACCCTTGCCCGGGTGCGGGCACGGGCGGCGCGGGCCAGCGCCTCCAGCCCCGCCGGAACATCGGGCACCACCAGCAGCGGCGCATCGGCACTGACGCCATCGGGTATGCGTGAGACCAGCGCACCAGCGGCCCCGTTGGCCAAAGCCGCCGCCACGAAATCATGGCCGTCGCGCACATCCTGCAGCGCCACGAACAGATCGCCGGGGGCAAGTTCGCGGCTGTCGATGCTCAGGCCGGTGACGGCAAAGGGCCGGGTGGCGCGCCCACCGGTCGCCGCCACCATGTCAGCCGAGGTCCACAGCGGCACAATCATATCCGGCCATCCAGCGCCGCCACGGCAATCGAGGCCTGTTCGGCATCGTCGAACGGATAGGTGGTGGAGCCGATGATCTGCCCGGTTTCATGCCCCTTGCCCGCAATCAGCAGCGCATCGCCGGGTTCCAGCGCATCGACGCCACGCAGGATCGCCTCGGCCCGGTCACCCACTTCGGTCGCCTCCGGGCACCCGGCCAGAATGGCGGCGCGGATGGTGGCCGGGTCTTCCGACCGGGGGTTGTCATCGGTGACGAACACCAGATCGGCGTTTTCAGCCGCGGCCTGCCCCATCAGCGGGCGCTTGCCGCGATCCCGGTCGCCGCCCGCACCAAACACCACCACGATCCGCCCCATCACATGCGGGCGCAAGGATGCCAGCGCCGACGACAGCGCCCCGGGCTTGTGGGAATAATCGACAAATACCGCTGCGCCGTTGGCTCGCACCGCCGCCAGTTCCATCCGGCCGCGCACCGTCACCAGATGCGGCAGCGTGTCGAACACGGCTGCCGGTGTGGCACCGGCCGCAATCACCAGCCCCGCCGCAGCCAGCACGTTTTCGGCCTGAAACCCGCCGATCAGCGGCAACCGCACCAGCCGCGCCGCTCCATTATAGATGAAGCGCAATTCCTGCCCGGTCGCGTCATGGCGCTGCGCCACGATGCGCAGCATCGCCTCTGGCGCGGTGCCGACGGTGACCACCGGGTTGTCGCGGCGCTGCAGCATGTCGCACAACTGGCGGCCACGCGGATCGTCGATATTCACCACGGCGGTGCCATCCTCGGGCAGCACCCGGGTGAACAGCAGCGCCTTGGCGGCAAAATATTCCTCGAACCCGGCGTGATAATCCAGATGATCCTGGCTGAAATTGGTGAAAGCGGCGGCCCTGATCTGCACTGCATCCAGCCGGTGCTGATCGAGCCCGTGCGAACTGGCCTCCATCGCGGCGTGGGTGACCCCCGCCGCCTGCATCTCGGCCAGCAACCGGTGCAGGGTGACCGGATCCGGGGTGGTATGGGTCAGGGGGGCCTGATAGTCGCCCTGCACTCCCATGGTGCCGATATTGCAGGCGGAAAGGCCGAGCTGCTGCCAGATCTGGCGGGTGAAGCTGGCGACCGAGGTCTTGCCCGAGGTGCCGGTGACAGCCACCACACAGTCGGGCTGCGCCCCGAACCACAGTGCGGCGGCAAAGGCCAGCGCGGCGCGCGGTTCTTCGGCCACCACCAATGCGGCACCAGACCCGGCCAGCGCCGGGCCTGCCAGTGCCGCCCCTTCGGCGTCGGTCAGAATGGCGGTGGCACCCATGGCCAGCGCCTGCGGCACAAAGGCGGCACCATGTGCGGCCGATCCGGGCAGGGCGGCAAACAAAGCGCCAGGTTTCACCAACCGGCTGTCGGTGGCCAGCGACATGATCCGGGCTTCGCGCCCGCCCTGTGCAGTCAGGCCCAGTGCGCCAAGTGTCTTGCTTTGCTGTGCCATAAGCCGCTGCACCCGATTATTCCTGCACCTGTGCCACCGTTAGCGCAGCCCCGGTGGCAGGATCAATCGCCGGGCGCAAGCCCAGAAGCGGGGCAACCCGGCGGATCATCTCTGCCCCGACCGGAACAGCGGTCCAGCCTGCGGTGCGCCGCGCCTCGCCGGTGGAAGTGTCAACCGGTTCATCCAGCGTGACCACCAGCACATAGCGCGGATCGGTAATCGGGAATACGGCGGCAAAGGAGGCGATCACCTTGTCCTTGTAGTAACCGCCGGTCGGCTTGGCCTTGTCGGCGGTGCCGGTCTTGCCGCCAACAAAGTAGCCGGGTACTTCGCCAAAGGTGGCGGTGCCGTGGGTGACCACATCGCGCATCAGCCCACGCATGATCGCCGAGGTCCGTTCCGAGATGACACGCGGGCCAATGACCGGCTGCGACTGTTTCAGCAAGGTTGGCTTCACCAGCGTGCCGCCATTGGCGATGGTGGCAAATCCGGCGGCCAGATGCAGCGGGCTGGCGGACAGGCCATGGCCGTAGCTGACGGTCATGGTGGTGATTTCCGGCCATTTGCGCGGCACCAGCGGTTTGGCCCCCGGTGCCTCCATCAGCTCTACCGGGGTCGCGACAAACAGGCCAAGCGATTTCAGAAACGCCTTTTGCCGTTCAGCCCCGATCATCAGCGCCACCCGCGCCGTGCCGATGTTGGAGCTTTTGACGATGATATCCTGAACCGAAAGTTCCGGGCCGTAATTGTGGAAATCGCGGATCTTGAACTTGCCCCATGTCATCGGGCTGGCGGTTTTCACCATGGTATTGACGTTGACCAGACCGGCATCCAGCGCCTGCGCGATGGTGAAGATCTTGAAAGTCGAACCCAGTTCATAGACCCCCTGAACCGCGCGGTTGAACAGCGGGCTGTCGGACGGATCGCCCGAGGTCGGCTGTGCCGGGCGGGTGTTGGGATCGAAATCGGGCAGCGACACCAGCGACAGTATCTCGCCGGTGCGCACATCCATTAGAACCGAGGTTGCCGCCTTGGCCTTCATCAGCTTCATGCCGCCCAGCAGCACCTGTTCTGCCGCCGCCTGCACCGTCAGATCCAGCGACAGTTGCAGCGGCGCGCCATTGTTGGCAGGATCGCGCAAAAAGGTGTCAAAGGTCTTTTCCACCCCGGCGGTGCCGATCACTTCGGCCGAATGCACGCCTTCGCGGCCAAAACCGGCCCCGCCCAGGACATGCGCCGCCAGCGTACCGTTGGGATACAGCCGCATCTCGCGCGGGCCGAACAGCAGGCCGGGGTCGCCGATATCATGAACCGCCTGCATCTGTTCCGGGCTGAGCTTGCGCTTGATCCACAGGAATTTGCGGGTGCCGGTGAAATCCTTGACCAGTTGCGCCTGATCCAGATCGGGAAACACCTTGACCAGTTCCACCGCCACCCGCTGCGGGTCGACCATCAGGGGGGGCTGGGCATAAAGCGCCGAGGTCAGCAGGTTGGTCGCCAGAATCCGGCCATTGCGGTCCACGATATCGGCGCGTTGCGCCACGATCGCGCTGTCGGTGCTGGCGGTGGCAGGCTCCACCGGCTCGGATGCCGCCAACAGCCCCATCCGGGCACCGACCATCGAAAAGGCCACAAAGAAGAACAGCCCCAGAACCAGCAACCGGCCTTCGGCCCGTGCCCGCGCCTTGTCGCGCATCGCCTCGTGCCGCAGCCGCAGGTTTTCGCGTTCGATCACATCGGGGTTTTCGCCTTTGCTGCGGGCTTGCAGAATGCGCGCCAGCGGGCGCAGCGGTACGCGGATCATGGCGCGGTTCCTTCGGCAGATCGGGTTCCGACCACATCGACCGGGCTTTCGATCGCCCCCTCGGGCAGGTCTGCCACCGGCGCGGGCGGCGCCGGATAGGGGATGGCAACCACCTCGCCGAACTGGCCCGGATCCAGCGGCAGCAGGTTCAGCCGGTCAAAATTCAGGTTCGCCAGTTCTGCCAGCCGCTCGGGGCGGTTGAGATAGGCCCATTCGGCGCGCTGCACCGACAATGCCTCGCGCAACGCGCCGATTTCATTTTGCAGCGCCCGGACGGTGCGCTGGCTTTGCTGGGTCTGGTAGTTTTCGCGGTAGGCCCAGAAGGCGAGGCCCATCACAGCCAAAGCAGAGGCCAGAAACAGCATGTTGCGCATCTAGCGACCTTTCTCTGGCAAAAAGGGTGTGCCAAGCGTGGTTTCATCGACCCTGCCCGCCGGTTGATCGGTGCGAACGGCCACCCGCAGCTTGGCAGAACGGGACCGGGGATTGGCGGCGGCCTCGGCCTCATCCGGGCCGATGGCGCGGGTCAGCAGGCGGAATTGTGGCTCGGCTGCAGATTTTTCGGGGGCATAGCGGTTGGCGTTCGCCTCCGTCCCCGACCTTTGCTGCAAGAACCGCTTCACGATCCGGTCTTCCAGCGAGTGAAAGGTGACAACCGCCAGCTTCCCCCCCGCCCTCAACGCGCGCTCTGCGGCCTGCAACCCCTGAACCAGCGCCGAAAATTCGGCATTCACCGCGATGCGGATCGCCTGAAAGCTGCGGGTGGCGGGGTGGCTTTGGCCGGGCTTGGGGCGCGGCAGGCACTTTTCTACGGTGCGCGCCAGTTGCAGCGTGGTTGCATAGGGCGCAACGACCCTTCCGGCCACGATGGCGCGCGCAATCCGGCGCGAGGCACGCTCTTCGCCATAGTGATACAGGATATCGGCCAGATGGCTTTCCGATGCGCCATTGACCAGATCGGCGGCACTTTCCCCGGTCTGGCTCATCCGCATATCCAGCGGCCCGTCTTTCTGAAACGAAAAGCCGCGCGCGGCTGCGTCGATCTGCATCGACGACACCCCAAGATCGAGCACCACGCCGTCGAGCAACTGCCCGGGTGCCGCTTCGGCCGCCAACTGGTCCAGTTCGGCGAAATTGCCCGGTTGCAGCACCAGTCGGTCGCCATAGGCCGGGGCCCAGCTTGCAGCCATGCGAAACACCAACGGGTCGCGGTCCACGCCGATGACCCGGGCCGCACCCGCATCCAGAAGTCCGCGCGTGTAGCCCCCGGCCCCAAAGGTGCCGTCAAGCCACAGCCCCGCAACCGGGGCCACTTCGGTCAGCAAGGGGCGCAACAAGACCGGGATATGGGACAGGGGTTCGGGGTCGGTGGCAGCAACCGCACTCATTCCGCCCTCTTGCGCTGCAACATTGCGCGGATGTTGAAATCCTTGCCATAGGTTTCGGCCAGCGCCTGCACCGGGCTGGCACCGCGCGCCCCGTAGGTCGCCGGGTTCCAGATCTCGAACCGGTCGCCCAGGCCGATGAAGCGGGCGTCGCCGTCAAACCCCAGCCGGGTGCGGTGGGCCAGCGGGATCACGATCCGGCCATCGCCGTCGATCTCTGCCAGGGTGACATTGGCGTGGTAGCGGAATTCCAGCCCGTCACGTTCGGGCGATCCGATATCCAGCGCATCGATATAGCTGTCGATCTCGGCCATGCCCTCGACCGAATAGCATTCAAGGAAATCCATCGCATCGGGCTGGAACACCACACAGATGGTGGCAGGGGTGCCCTTGCTATCCTTGTCGCCGGATTTGAAATCGGGGTCGCATTGCTCGGCAACCTTGCGCAAGGCGGCGGGCACAGAGACCCTGCCCTTTGCGTCGATCTTCTGATCGACCGTGCCTTTGAACTTTGGCGCCACTGCCACTGCCGCGTCCCGCATATGCCCTCAACGGGCGTCCCTCGTATCCCCCGGCTTTGGGCTGCCCGTTCCGGGTCAGGCCCAAAGGAAAACGGCGAGACGAGCAGGCTGCCACATGCTCATCTCGCCGCCCTGACCCCATTTCTGGGTTGGTCCGACTGCACAGGCTACCTGGGGGGGTGTCTGTCACTGCGCGCCGGAACTCGTTATCGTGATTGGGAAACCTGTATGAAACCCTCGCCTCTTGGGGTCGTTATCGTTTGCCCCTTGGTGGTTCTGTCTGCCCGATCACTGTGCAAGAATGTTTGCCATGGACTTGGATGGTAATCAACGACATTTTATGGAATCTGAGTACAATCTCTGGTGCCGGATGGGTCAGGAAAACAAATTGTTGGGCGAAATTATTGCCAAGATCTCTACAGGTAGCCTGGAATCGCCAAAAAATCACAAAATATTGTAACGATGATGATTTTCGGAATTGCGAGGGTGGAGTGAATCTATAGCAGGGCACTGCGGCAGGAACGTCACTGTTTTCGCAGAATTTCACTGCTCCAAACCGAATGTTTGCTTGTCAGCGCCGCGAATCACCTGAAATCGCGACAGATCACGCGGCTGGCACCAGCCTCAACGTCGATTTCTCAGCCCGGCGGGGATCAGTGCCACCCAATCCCACCCCAAATCCGAATATCCGGGTTTCAGGCCATGCCGCTGGCGACCAGATGTGCGGCAAGGCGGGCATAGGCCCCGGCATGCGGGCCGTCACCTGCAGCAATCGGGGTGCCGCTGTCACCGGCCAGCCGCACGTCGATGCTCAGCGGCAATTCACCGAGGAACGGCAGATCCAGCTTTGCCGCCTCTGCCCGCACCCCGCCATGGCCAAAGATATGCGCTTCATGGCCGCAGTTGGGGCAGATATAGGTCGACATGTTCTCGATCAGCCCCAGCACCGGAGTTTTCAGGGTGCGGAACATATCCAGCGCTTTGCGGGCATCCAGAAGCGCCACATCCTGCGGGGTTGAGACCACGATGGCCCCGGTCAGATGGGTGCGCTGGCACAGGGTCAGTTGTACATCGCCGGTGCCGGGCGGCAGATCGACGATCAGCACGTCCAGTTCGCCCCATGCCACCTGCCCCAGCAGTTGCTGCAACGCGCCCATCAGCATCGGGCCGCGCCAGACAATCGCCTCGCCCTCCTTCATCATCAGGCCGATCGACATCATGGTCACGCCATGGGCCTGCAGCGGCAGGATGGTCTTGCCGTCGGGTGATCCGGGGCGGGCCGATACCCCCATCATGCGCGGCTGCGACGGGCCATATATATCGGCATCCAGCAGCCCGACCCGCCGCCCCTGCCGCGCCAGCGCCACCGCAAGGTTCGAGGCGACGGTGGATTTACCCACGCCGCCCTTGCCCGAGGCGATGGCAAGGATGCGATCAATGCCCGAGATCCGCTGCGGCCCGGTGTTCGGCGTCGGATGGCGCCCGATGGTCAGGCTGGGCGGCGCACCGGTTGCGGCTGCCGGCGGCCCTTTGGCCGCCGGGCCATGCGCTGTCAGCAGGACCGACACCGCCGTAACCCCGGGAATCGCCGCCACCGCCCGCTCTGCCATCTGCCGGAAAGCCTCCATCCCGCGCGCCTCTTCGGGGGTGGGCATTTCGATGACGAATCGCACCCTGCCTTCCTCAACGGCAAGCGCGCGGACCAGGTCGCGTGACACCAGATCGCTGCCACCGGGCAGTGCAAGCCCTGACAGTGCCTGCATAATTGTCTCTTTGTTAACCACTTTTTCCGGCCTCGCGCGCAGAGTTTGCCCACAAAAGAGCCATTCCGCCGTTCAATGGCAAGTCACGATCCAAACAGCGCCGAAACTTTGGGCAAATGCCGCAATACAGCCCGGAAATGGGTCAGCATCTGTTATGCATTCGCTGCATGGCAGCATTGACGATCCAAGGGATTGTGCAGGTGCAGCATCGGCCTATGTTATCCCTAACAGCGCACCAAAGGACACACCGAGGGCGTTGAGCAGTAAAGAAAATTCGAGGGTACAAATGGCCTATGCAAACACTATCCGAACCGCTGGCCGCGCAAACGCTGGCCTTTCAGACCGTATCGCCGGCCTGTTCCGCGCCCTGACCGAGGCCCGCAAGAAACGCGCGGTCTTTGTCCGCACCCTGCGTGAGCTGGAATCGCTTTCGGCACGTGATCTGGCGGATCTGGGCATTGCCCGCGCCATGATCTCGACGATTGCCCATGAAGCCGCCTACGGCGCGTGATCGTGCAGCCCCCAACGGCTGCGAAGAATACGGCCTGCCCCTCCTCCTCCCTGGGCAGACCGTTGTGAAGAGCGGCGGTGCCAACCTCCTCCCTGGCATCGCCGCGCCTTCCCCCAGCCCCGGCTGGACCCGTTTGGGCCTTGGTGGCAAGTGCCGCCGGGCCACCAGATACGAAAGGCCCCACCTCCTCCCGGGGCTGATCGTGACTTCGGCGGCACTGCACCTCCTCGCGCAGTGCCGCCCCTTTCTTTCGGGCCAGATGGCCCAGTGTTGCGCAGCCCCCTCCTCCTCCCCCGGGGTGCTGTCGTAAAGAGCGGCGGTGCCATCCTCCTCCCTGGTATCGCCGCACCCCATTGCGGCCCCGCAAAGGCCGCGTCGCTGCCCCCGGAACGCCTCAGATCGGCCATCGGCAGCCAGTAGAGATCGGTCAGCCCCACCTCCTCCCGGGGCAAGCCGTAACTTTGGCGGTGGCACCATTCCTCCCGGTGCCACCGCCTTTTTTTTGCGGCAGACGGGCTGGCAGCGGGGATCAGCCGCCGCTAGGTTCTGGCCAAACAGCCGGGGGGCACCATGCGGTTATCGATGATTTCGGCGGCAGCCGTCGCTGCGCTGGTGGGCTATGGCTCGACTATCGCTTTGGTGCTGAGTGCGGCAGCGGCCCTTGGGGCAAGCCCGGCTGAAACGGGAAGCTGGGTCTTTGCGGTCTGTCTGGCCAAGGCGATCGGCTCGGCGGTGCTGAGCAGCTGGACCCGGATTCCGGTGGTGCTGGCCTGGTCTACCCCCGGGGCCGCGCTGATAGCGGGCAGCGTCGGGCTGACCATGGCCCAAGGTGTCGGCGCGTTCCTGCTGGCGGCGGCGCTGATGGTGCTGACCGGGGTGATCCGGCCACTGGCCCGGTTGATCGGCGCGATACCGCCATCAGTGGCAGCGGGGATGCTGGCGGGTGTGCTGTTGCCCTTTTGTCTGGCGGTGCCGGTGCAAGCGGCGGCGATGCCGGGGCTGGTGCTGCCGATCGTGGCGGTGTTTGTCGCCGTTCGGTTGTGGAACCCGGCTTTTGCCGTGCTGGCGGCGCTGGCAACCGGGCTGGTCCTGGCATTGGTCAGCGGTACCGGAGTCGCGGGCGTTGCGGCAAGCCTGCCAGCCCTGGTGTTCATCCGGCCCGAATTCAGCCCCGCAGCGCTGATCGGGCTGGGGGTGCCGGTCTATCTGGTGACGATGGCCTCGCAGAACTTGCCCGGTTTTGCTGTGCTTCGCGGCGCGGGCTATGAGCCCCCGGTGCAAAAGGCGCTGACCGTCACCGGCCTCTTTTCAGGCATCGCGGCTCTGTTTGGCGGCCATATGGTGAATATGGCGGCGATCACCGCCGCAATCTGTCTGGCCGACGAGGTTGAACCAGACCGGGCGCGGCGCTGGAAAGTCGGGCTGGTCTATGGGTTCTTCTGGCTGCTGCTGGGGCTTTCGGGCCCGCTGCTGCTGGCAGGGCTTGCGGCGGTGCCCCCGGGGCTGGTGGCAACAGTGGTCGGTCTGGCGCTGGCGGCACCCTTGATCGGGGCGCTGGGGCAGGCGTTTGCCGTGGTGGATCAGCGCTTTACCGCAACCGCAACGCTGGTAGTGGCGACATCCGGGGTCAGCGCCTTTCACATCGGCGCGGCATTCTGGGGGTTGCTGGCCGGGCTGGCGGTCCATCTTCTGGCCTTGGCGGCAAACAGGCTGACCACACGGCTTCCCTGACTGCACTCCAGCATTTTCTGTTCAAGAATATCCCCGCCGGAGCCCCGCGCCCGCAAGGGCGCTGATGTATCGCGTGGCCCGCAAGGGCGCTGATGTATCGCGTGGCCCGCAAGGGCGCTGATGTATCGCGTGGCCCGCAAGGGCGCTGATGTATCGCGTGGCCCGCAAGGG
>Ga0105044_10003984_pt1 | contig 20277 bp, 9 predicted proteins | sample MAT01_FD_78092 | JGI IMG/M metagenome (GOLD analysis project Ga0105044, IMG submission 78092) | Freshwater microbial communities from Lake Fryxell liftoff mats and glacier meltwater in Antarctica - MAT-01 | ecosystem: Environmental > Aquatic > Freshwater > Ice > Liftoff microbial mat | place...
CAATGGCAAGACGAACTTTGGCGCCGGTTTCAGCTGCCCTTTGACATTCTGACCAACGACAAGCTCGAAGCGGCCCGAACCGGCAATTGGTTTACCGAGACCCCGCTCGTGATCGCCCGGCTCGACAAACTTGCACGAAACGAGGACGTGCAGAAGAAGCTCCAGGCAGCGGAGGCAAGTTGGGACCTTGTTGTCTGCGACGAAGCACACAAGCTGTCCGCAACTTTTTTCGGTGGTGAGATCAAGTACACCAAACGCTACCGTCTGGCGCAACTGCTCGGCGGCATGACCCGCCACCTGCTGTTGATGACAGCAACGCCGCACAACGGCAAGGACGAGGACTTTCAGCTTTTCCTGGCGCTGTTGGACAGCGATCGATTCGAGGGACGCTTCCGCGACGGTGTGCATCAAGTCGAAGTTTCCGACCTGATGCGCAGGATGGTGAAAGAGAGCCTGCTCAAGTTCGACGGCACGCCTTTGTTCCCGGAGCGCGTTGCCCATACGGTCCCGTACGAGTTGTCGCCAGCAGAAGCTCAGCTTTATCGTGAGGTGACGGACTACGTTCGCGAGGAATTCAATCGCGCCGAAGCGCTGCAGAACGACAAGCGCGCTGGCACCGTCGGTTTTGCGCTGACGATTCTCCAGCGAAGATTGGCTTCTTCGCCCGAGGCGATCTACCAGTCTCTCAAGCGCAGACGTGAACGCCTGGAAAAGCGTATGCGCGAAATGGAGGTACTCCAGCGGGGTGCGCCGCTTTCCGTGAGCTCAGTTGTCATCCCAGCTGGCCCTATGCTGGATGCTGACGATCTGGAAGACCTCGAAGACGCGCCAGACAGCGAAGTCGAGGAAGCGGAAGAGGAGGTTCTCGACCAGGCCACTGCCGCGCGAACCATTGCCGAACTGAAGACAGAAATTGGCATGCTCGCGCACCTTGAATCGCTTGCTTCGGGCGTTCGACGCAGTGGGACCGACCGGAAGTGGTACGAACTTGCGGGCCTGCTGGACGAGATCTTCGCCTTGGGCGGCGCTCTGCGGGTGGAGGAGCCACGACCCAGCTACGCTGCGGAGGAGGACATCCGTCCAGTCGGTGCGCCAACCCAGAAGCTCGTGATCTTCACTGAGCATCGGGACACGCTCAGCTACCTGCATCGAAAGATCAGCGATCGTCTTGGGCGACAGGAAGCCGTCCAGATCATCCACGGCGGTATGGGACGCGAAGAGCGGCTCAAGGCCCAGGAGTCGTTCAAGCACGACCCTCAAGTCAAGGTTCTGATCGCCACCGACGCCGCGGGCGAAGGCATCAACCTGCAGCGAGCGCACTTGATGGTGAACTACGACCTGCCGTGGAATCCCAACCGCTTGGAGCAGCGCTTCGGTCGGATTCACCGAATCGGGCAAACCGAGGTATGCCATCTTTGGAATCTGGTGGCCGACAAGACTCGGGAAGGCGAGGTGTACTTAACGCTGCTCGAAAAGCTGGAGTTGGCCCGCAAGGCGTTGGGCGGTCAAGTGTTCGACGTTCTCGGCAAGCTGGTGTTCGAAGGCAAGCCGCTGCGCGAGCTGTTGATCGAAGCAGTCCGCTACGGTGAGCGACCCGACATCAAGGCGAAGCTGACGCAAGCCATCAGTGGAGCTGTAAATCGCGAACAGCTGCAGGAGCTCATCGAAGACCGCGCCCTGGCAAACACGGTGATGGACGCCACGATGGTCGCCAGGGTGCGCGATGACATGGAGCGCGCGGATGCCAGGCGTCTCCAGCCTCACTACGTCGAGTCCTTTTTTCTTGAGGCCTTCAAGCAGCTGGGCGGCACTGTCCGGCAGCGAGAGGGCCGTCGCTACGAGGTGACACACGTTCCAGCACCCGTGCGGAATCGCGATCGCTTGATTGGCCTCGGCGAACCGGTGTTGCCGCGGTACGAGCGCATCGCATTCGAGAAGTCTCTGGTGGCGCCCGCCGGGCAAACTCTGGCGGCATTTGTATGCCCCGGACACCCGCTGCTCGATGCCACGCTCGATGTCACCCTTGAGCGTCATCGCGATCTGCTCCGACGAGGCTCCGTACTTGTGGATGAGCGCGATTCAGGAACGAAACCACGCGTCCTTTTCTATCTGGAGCATGCGGTACAGGACGCGTGTCAGACCGGCGGTCCGACTTCCGAACGCCGAGCCATTTCCAAGCAGATGCTCTACGTTGAGCTTGATGCGGACGGGGACGCCAGGCACATCCAGTACGCCCCGTACCTTGACTACAGGCCGTTGGCAGAATCGGAAGTCGACATCGGTGAACTTCTCGCGCGCCCCGAATGCTCTTGGGTCGGCCGCGATCTTGAGGTCAAGGCCATGGGCCATGCTATCGCGCACGTGGTGCCTGGTCACCTCAAGGAGGTCCGTGAGCGCCGCATGGGTTGGATCGGCAAGACTCGCGCGGCGGTGAAAGACAGGCTGACCAAGGAGATTGCCTATTGGGACCACCGTGCCCAGCAACTCCAACAGCAGGAAAGCACAGGGCAGCCCAACGCCAAACTGAATTCGCAGGAAGCCCGCCGGCGGGCCGACGACTTGCAATCCCGTCTGCAGAAGCGCTTGGCGCAGCTTGACCTCGAAGCCCAGATATCTGCGCTTCCGCCCGTCGTGTTGGGCGGTTTACTTGTGCTGCCGAAAGGGCTGCTCGCTCAGATTGCCGGCGCCCGCACTCCGCCAGGCGCCGGATCAGAGTCCACGGGGCCCGTCGAAACACAGGCGTCCGCTGAACGAGCGCGCAAGGTCATCATGGAAGTGGAAGCCAAGCTGGGCTTCCATCCCATCGATCGCGAGTTGGAGAAACTCGGCTATGACATAGAAAGTAAGAACCTCGAAACTGGGCATCTGCGCTTCATCGAAGTGAAGGGCAGGGTTTCCGGCGCAGAAAGCATCACCGTGACCCGCAACGAGATCCTCTATTCGCTGAACAAGCCCGAGGCTTTCATCTTGGCGATTGTCGAGTTCCATGACGAGGCCACGCACAGCGTGCACTATGTTCGCCGGCCATTCCGCGCTGAGCCGGACTTCGGCGCCACCAGCGTCAACTACAGCATGCGGGAACTGCTTGCTATTGCAACGGCACCACTTTGAGCATGGAAGAAGCAGAACAAACACAGGGGGCACTGAAGGCGATGGACTCGATGTCGCGTGCGAGGCAGTCCTTGCGGTTGTTGACAAAGTGGATGACGGAGAAGGTCGAGCCGACTGGTAGGGTGTCTTTCCCCTTGGAACTGGCCGGCTGGCAAAAGGAGCTCGATCTCATCCGTGGTCAGATCGAACGCCCCGATCAGGTGCGGGTCGCGTTGGTCGGCAGCACGGGTGCGGGAAAGTCAACATTCTTGAACGCAGTGCTCGGGCAGGAAGTCTTGCCGGTGGGCGTGATGGAGCCCTGCACTGCCTTCGTGACGTTGGTCCGCCATCGGGCCGGCGTGGACTATGAGGTGTCCGTCCAGTTCGCTTCGGTCGATGAGTGGAGGCGCGATCTAGAAGCCTTCGTTGCCTACCTCAAGCCCGGTGATGTCGACGCCGACCCTGAATCAAAGCGTCTCATCAACGCTGCCAGGAAGCGAGTCGAAGCGGTCCTGGGCCTGGAAGTCACCGACGACATCGCGCCGGATTCGCTCTTGAGCCGTCCGTTGCCGGCCGAAGCGCAGGCGATCTTCAACCGAAGCGTTGACGATCGGCGTGTCTTTGCCGGCGTCAAGGACATGCTCGACTACCTGCGAAAGCTCATACGTGGCGAAAGCACCCTGTGGCCGTTGGTCAAGCAGGTAACGATCAGCGGGCCTTACGAGTGCCTGCAGGGTGGGCTCGAACTTGTCGATCTACCCGGCCTGAACGACCCGAACGAGGCGCGCGTCGAAGTGACCCGCGAGTTCCTGCGTACATCGCCGTTCGTGTGGGTCATGTTCCCGATGGTGCGTGGCCTGACCCACGATATACAAAGCATTCTGCAAGATGAGAAGCTGCTGCGCACCCTGGTGTTGAGCGGAACCTACAGCGCTCTTTCGCTGATCGGCACCAAGGCTGACGACATCGACAGCAACATCGCGACTCAACTTGGCCTCAGTGAGGACTGCGAGTTGTCCGATCTTGTTCGTGAGTACCGCGGGCAGACCATCGCCAAGGCCCGCAGCCAACTTGAACAGATGGTGCGGGACCTTGCCACGCCGGCGGACCACGGTGAGACCCTGACCCGCATGCTGAGCTTGGCGCGGGAGGCTGAAGTCCATGCGACGTCCGCCAGCGCGTACATCAAGCTGAAGGGGATTGCTCGCCTGCGACGGGACTACGGCATCGATAGTCTCGAAGAAACCGGTATTCCGGAGGTGCACCGATTGCTGCGCAAGATTGCCGCGCAGACAGGGGCCGAGTTCAGCGCCAACACTGCGATCAAGCGCATCGAACAGCTCAGCGCCGAGGTGGCCTTTTTTTTTGGTGCGAAGGCGAAGGGCAACTCACCCGAGATCGAGCGCACCCGTGCCAAGCTCCACGAAGAGCTTGCCGGTCTCCAGACCCGCATTGCCGCTGCCGAGTCCCGAGCCAAGACCCGTCTCGAAGCCTATCGAGAGCAGTTCCTCGCCAAGGTGGGGCCGCTTCTTCGCTCAAGTGTTCAAGAAGTTCAACGCACTTGTCAGGGGTGGCAGGCCATCCAGTGGGCCACCCTGAGGGCTGTCGTTATTCGCGACGGCACATTCAAGAGCCCCAGTACGGGCAAGTGCTACGACCTGAACGCCGAACTCACCGATCCGTTGCTCAGCCAGCTGCCAGTGTCCTGGGAGCGCTACTTCACCGACGAGCTGGGAAGGGTTCGGGACGATTTCGTCAGCGAGGTCAATCAGGCCGGGGAGGGATTCAGCCACAGCGCACGTCTCATCGTGGACCTGATGTTCCATCGCAGGGACGCGCTCGTGGAGAAGCAGCTCGCCTGGTTTCAGGAGAAGGTGTCGCTGCTTGCACAAACCTCGCGCAACCGGCTTGTTCAGGCGGTGACAGAGCGGCGGCGGGAGTTGGCCAGCAAAATGCCGCTCGTTGCGCGACAGAGCATGTTGCCGGCCTATTCATCTGCCAAGACCGAAAGCGGCACAGGCATGAAAGCGCGAATGCTGGGTCGGCTGATGCCCACGGCAATCAAGGCCGCACCGCCCATCTACGACACGATTCAGACTGATCTGCTCGAAGGGCTCGCCGACCTTGAGGTCATCATTCTCCGACTGCTGCGGGAGCTCGCTGACACAGCCAACGAACAAGCGCGCATCGTTGCGCACAACGCGGCAGTGGACATTGACGATGCCTCTGCAGACCCTGAGTTGAAGGCGATCCTCGACACCGTGCCGAAACTGCCATGAACAACGACCCACGACCTACCGCCGCGCTGCGTGAACAGCCCGCAGGCAAGCCGCGTGACAACCGGGCGCTCATCCGGCCTGTCAGCCAAGTGCTGCTTCGACTGAAGCCGACCAAGGAGGGTGATTTGTTCGCGTTCACCGTGGATCACATTCTTCGGTGGATGAACAACCGGGCGGGCCGAAAGTTGCCGGCCGAGGCTTGGCAGCGGCGCTCCTTCGAACTGGCGGACATCGGTGCACAGCGTACAGCGGCGGTCGCGATAGACGACCCACGCTATTGGTCCGCCCGCTTGGATGATGCCGACAAGGCCGTCCCCATGCGAACCTGGGTTACCGAAATCGGCATCGCGCCGGCCCCCGGCGGTGATTTGCTGTTCGGTGCGCGGCTGATCTGCGCGACCCGTGGTGAGGACATCCCGTTCAATCGCTCGGTGCCCGGATTTGTTCGAACCATCGCTCTGAGTGCACAGCCTTTCCTGGACGACAGATTGCTCTCGTTCGAACCGGTGTTCGTCGACGACACTGCAGGAATCGAGGCACTGGTCGATCTTCTCGAAGATTCGCGGCGGCGCAGCCCAGTCATCGTGTTCTCGCTCCCAGAGAGCAGTGCCGACGCTAGTCAGACCGCGGCGGACGCTGCACAGCTTCGCCTGCGGACCTTCGGCGCCGCCCATGTCTACATCCTGACCGGTGACGCCAGCTTTCAACTCACCGACATGCTCGGGCGACAAATGTCGGTCTTTCGGCAAGCCGTGCGGATGTACCGCCCTGGTTTCAAGCGCTGGAACGACGATCCTTACTCTCATCCTCTGACCTTGCCTGAACGCATCCAGCATTGGGACGACGAAGGGCCGAAAGCGTATGAGCGTTGGCTCGTCTCGCAGGCTTTGGCCGTCACGGCCGCTCGGCCCGGCCGCGAAGAGGCTCTTCCGGGCTTTGAGACGGTGCGGCAAATGGCGTCGCAACTCCAGCGACAGGTTGCACGCACGGCCGGGTCGAACGACGCCGAATTGCTGGCCCTTGCCGACCAAGAGATCAGCCGCCTGGAGGCCGAAATCCAGTCGCAACGCGATACCTACGACGGTGTGCTGCTTGCCAGTCACCAAGAGCTGGAACTCGCCGAAGCCGCCAAGAACGATGCGATCTCTCAAGCCCATGCGTTGCGCGGCCGAATCAGCTCGCTGGAGACCACGCTTAGCGCGGCCGGCACCGTCACGCCTATTCCTGAAGACCTGCGCGAGTTAGAGGATTGGGCGAGCCAGCACTTGGCGGGGTCTGTCACCTTGTTGAGCCGCGCGCTTCGGGGCGCCAAGGCTGCGGTCTACGAAGACCCTTCATTTGCGTACCAGGCGCTGTTGTTGTTGAAGGAATGCTTTGTTCCGATGAAGCGGGACTCCACGGCCGAAAAGAAGGCACGGTTCGATGCGGAATGCCAGCGCCTGAAGATCGAGAACACGCCAGTGGGCGAGGCAAACAAGACACACAGCGAGCAATATACCGTGCAGCACGGTGGTCGGCCGCGCGTGCTGGACTGGCACCTGAAGCGAGGCGACTCGCGCGAGCGCACGCGCTGCTTCCGGCTTTACTACTTCTGGGACGACGACACGCAGAGCGCGGTGGTCGGCTGGTTGCCATCGCACCTAGACAACGCGCTCACTTAACGCGCCGCCCAACAACAACAAGCAGGTCAGGGGAGTTCAATGAGTTTGTTTGAAGACACCAACCCACGAGCGCTGAAAGAGCTGCTGGCCGACGTGCACTCGCGCACGATGGTCCTGCCGGACTTCCAGCGCGATTTCGTCTGGGAACCCAGTGCCACTCAGGAACTCGTGGTCTCCATTGCCAGCAACTATCCTGCGGGCAGCCTGCTGCGCGTGCGTGACAGCAAACACGCCTTTGCCGTGCGCCAGTTCGAAGGCGCACCGCCGCTCGGCGACTTCAAACACACATTCCTCGTGCTGGACGGCCAGCAACGGCTGACCTCGCTCTACCAGGCCTTCTACGGCGTCGGTGAGCACCGCTACTTCCTGAACATCCGAAAGCTGATTGACGGCGCCGACTTCGAGGAAGTCATCTTCCATGTACGGGCGAGCACCAAGTGGGCCAAGGAGCACGAAAAGTTCGACGTCCAAGCGAAGGAACTGATCCTTCCGCTGTCCACCTTGAAAGGCGGTGCAGGCGGGTTTCTTCAGTGGGTTTTCAAAGTCACCAACCCACTGCCCGCTGAGCAACGGGCAACCATGGTCGATGCCTTGATGCTCATCAGCGACGGGTGCATCAAGGCCATCGACGACTACCACTTCCCGGTCGTCACGCTGTCAGACAAGACCGAACCTGACGCGCTATGCACCATCTTCGAGACGCTGAACCGCACTGGCGTCAAGCTCAGCGTATTCGAGCTGCTCACGGCGCGCTTCTGGCCGCAGAACATCCGTCTTCGCGATCTGTGGGATGCAGCATTGGTCAAGCACCCGATCATCGCGGACTTCGAGGTCGACCCTTATTACGTTCTGCAGTCGGTCGCGCTGGCTTGCCGGCCCACCCCTTCGTGCAAGCGCAAAGACATCTTGAACATGGCAGCGGCCGACATCACGGCTTGGTGGGACAGGGTCATTGGCGGTCTGGCCTTGGGGCTGCAGATCCTGCGAGACGACTGCAAGGTTACCAAGCCCAAGTGGCTGCCCTACCAGACCATGCTGGTGCCGCTGGCGGCGGCCTTGGCATCGACCGCGATGCCCAGCACCCCCGAAACCGGCGTCAAGCGTGAGCGCATCAAGCGCTGGTTCTGGTGCTGCGTGTTCGGCCAAGCCTACGAGAGCTCGCCCAACAGCCAGGCTTCGCGCGATGTCAGCGAACTCCATGTCTGGCTGGAAGGTGGTGCCGAGCCGGAGACCGTTCGACAGCTTCGCTTTGATCCGAAGGCGCTGCGTGACATCACCCCAAGGCAGCGGGCGGTCTACCGGGGCACGATCTGCCTGGTGCTCGGCTCGGGGACCGGGGCGCGGGACTTCCATACGCAGGCCGTCATCACTGGCAAGTTGATAGACCAGGAGGGCATCGACGACCACCACGTGTTTCCCGCGGCCTATCTGCGCGACACCAAGGGCATCAAGTCGACTGTGGCGCGCGATTGCGTGCTCAATCGCACCCTGATCGACCGTACGACGAACCAGATCATCAGTGCCCGGGCGCCGTCCGACTACATGGCAACGATCCAGAAAACCCAGGGATTCCCTTTCGACGCCGTGCTGCTCTCCCACTGCTTGCCTGTCGGTGCCACATCACCGCTTCTGGCAAACGACTACGACGCATTTCTTGACTGGCGGCAGCAGCGCCTGTGGCAGGAGATTCAGCGCGTGACCGGCCTGCATGTCGCGGCTGACCTTGAGATAACCCCGGAGACCCTTTGATGAGCCATGACCTCGATCACACCACCGGCAAGGCGGCGATGGCCTATGTCGGTGAGCCGCCCTGGCATGGCCTGGGCGAAGAACTGCCACCAAACCAACCCATCGAAGTCTGGCTCAAGGCGGCGCGCCTCGCGTGGCACCTGGAACGGTTGCCGGTGCAATACCTGGTGGACGGCAAGATCCGCACTATGCCCGACCGTTTTGTGCTGGCGCGCAGTGACACCCGCGATGCCTTGTCTGTGGTCTCGGGCGACTACCAGCTGGTGCAACCCAAGGCGGTGCTGGAGTTCTACCGTGACCTGGTATCTGACTTCGGGTACACGCTCGAAACGGCTGGCGCCCTGAACGGCGGGCGCAAGGTGTGGGCGTTGGCAAGCACCGGCGTCATCGATTCCGTCGGCGGGCAAGGCGAAGACCCAATGAAGCTTTACGTGCTGCTCGCCACCTCGTGCGACAAGACGTTGGCCACCACGGCGGCCTTCACCAGCGTGCGCGTGGTCTGCCAGAACACCCTGTTTTTCGCGCTGGCCGACGTCAAGAGCGAAGGCCGGAAGCACATCAAGGTGCCACACACCCGGCGCTTTGAGATGGACGCAGTCAAGCAGCAGCTGGGGTTGATCGACGTTTCGTGGTCGAGGTTCTTGGAGCAGATTCGCGCGGCTGCTGCACACAAGATGGACGACGACAAGGTGTCGACGTTCTTCGACAGCGTACTTGGCCGGAAGCCGCCGCAATCGCTGAGTGCCAAGGCAGAACGCGATCACATCAACATGATGTCCCTTTACCGATCGGCGCCGGGTCAGGCCGTAGAAACCGCGAAGGGCACCCTCTGGGGCGCCGTCAACGCCGTTACGTACTACTCGGACCATGTTCGCGCCAGCGGTCTGGTCGAGCGCCTGGACAGCGCTTGGTTCGGCGCTGGCAACTCCCGCAAAGAACGCGCCTGGGCTGTAGCCGAGGAACTGATCGAACCGAAGAAGACCACTGCATGACCGTCATCACCCGCAAGAAGCTCATCGAAGTTGCATTGCCGCTGGAGGCCATCAATGTGGCTTCGGCCCGCGAGAAATCCATTCGGCATGGCCACCCCAGCACGTTGCACCTTTGGTGGGCCCGCCGGCCGCTGGCTACAGCACGGGCGGTGATCTTTGCGCAGATGGTGGATGACCCTTCCACTTACGTCGACACGCTGCTAGGAGACCCCGCGAGGAAGCGTGCCGCAGAACGTGAGCTGAAGAAGCGCTTGGTCGCCTGGTACGAGCGGAAGGAACTTCACCAGGCGGCGCAACGATCTGGCGACACCACAGTGCAGGAGGCCGGCACGGAACCGACGCTGGCCGAGGCGCTCGCGGATATCGAGCGCGAACGGCTGTTTGCCATTCTGCGTGAGTTGGTGAAGTGGGAGAGCACTACGAACGAGGCCGTACTGCAAACGGCACGCGATGAGATCTGGCAGAGTTGGCGCCGAGCTTGCGCTGACAACGCAGGGCATCCGCAGGCAGCCGAGTTGTTCGATCGCAAAAGGTTACCCGCCTTTCATGACCCGTTCGCCGGTGGCGGAGCTTTGCCGCTGGAAGCGCAACGACTGGGGCTGGAGAGCTACGCAAGTGACCTGAATCCAGTCGCCGTGCTGATCAACAAGGCGATGATCGAGATCCCACCGAAGTTTGCCGGTAAGCCACCGGTAAACCCCAAATCGCGCGGAACCCTTGGCGCATCGGGTTCGTGGAAGGGATCGCAGGGGCTGGCCGCGGATGTGCGCTACTACGGCCAATGGATACGCGACGAGGCTGAGAAGCGGATCGGTACGCTGTATCCCAGGATCGAAGTCACAGCCGATATGGCCAAGGACCGTCTCGACCTCAAGCCTTTTGTGGGTCAGTCGCTCACGGTTATCGCTTGGCTGTGGGCGCGCACCGTGAAGAGCCCCAACCCTGCATTTGCGCAAGTGGCGGTGCCGCTCGCTTCAACGTTCATGCTCTCCACCAAGGCGGGCAAGGAGGCGTACGTCGAACCGGTAATCGAGGGCCACAGTTATCGTTTCACTGTGAAAGTTGGCAAACCGAAAGATGCGGACGGCGCAATTAAAGGGACGAAGCTGTCGCGTGGAGCGAACTTCCAGTGCCTGATGTCGGGCACGGCTATGGCAAGCGACTACATCTACAACGAAGGGAAGGCTGGTCGCATGGACGCTCGACTCATGGCAGTCGTGGTGGAGGGAACGCGAGGGCGTGTCTATCTGGCTCCAACGCCTGAGCACGAAGCAGTTGCACTTAGAGCGAAGCCTGACTGGCGGCCTGAACTGCCAATGCCGAAGAACCCGCGTTGGTTTTCGCCGCCTGCGTACGGTCTTATGACATACGCTGACCTGTTTACTACGCGTCAGCTTGTGGCGCTGACGACTTTTTCCGACATGGTTGGCGAAGCGCGCGAGAACACCCACCGCGCCGCGCTCGCCGCAGGCCTTCGAGACGATGCTATTCCCCTCCACAACGGCGGCACCGGCGCGACAGCTTACGCCGATGCGGTCGGCGTGTACTTGGGATTTGCAGTTAGCAAAGCCGCCGACAGAAACACCTCCCTGTGTGTCTGGGAACAAAGGATGGATCGATTGCGTGGAACCTTTGGGCGACAGGCTCTGCCAATGGTTTGGGACTATGCCGAGACGAATCCCTTCGCCGGTGCGGGCGGCGACATTTATGGAACGGCGCATTCGCTGGCCGAAGTCTTGGACAAATTCACGATTGGCCTGGCAGGTCGTGCTGAACAGAGCGACGCACAAGCACAGTCACTCAGCAAAGACCGACTGATCTCTACTGACCCCCCGTACTACGACAACATCGGCTACGCCGATCTTTCGGATTTCTTCTATGTCTGGCTTCGCCGCTCAGCGAGACCTTTTTTTCCCGATCTCTTCGCCACGTTGGCTGTTCCGAAAGCCGAGGAACTTGTCGCCACGCCTTACCGCCACGGTAGCAAGGAGAAAGCGGAGAACTTCTTTCTTGACGGCATGACCCAGGCAATGCGCCGGGTGGCCGCGCAGTCGCACCCAGCCTTCCCCGTCACCATCTACTACGCGTTCAAGCAGTCTGAAAGCGACGGTGGTGAAGGAACGACCAATACAGGATGGGACACATTTCTTGCCGCTGTCATCGAGGCCGGCTTCTCGGTCAGCGGCACTTGGCCGATGCGCTCGGAACTCGCAACTCGGAACATCGGTCGCGACACCAACGCCCTGGCTTCGAGCATCGTCCTTGTCTGTCGCAAGCGTGATGTGTCGGCACGCGCTGCCACGCGCCGTGAGTTCGTCACCGCGCTAAGAGCTGAGCTTCCGCAGGCTCTAGCCCACTTGCAGGCCGGCAACATCGCGCCTGTTGACTTGGCGCAAGCGGCCATCGGTCCGGGCATGGCGGTTTACACCCGATACAGCGAGGTTCTGGACGCCGAAGGCAAACCGCTTTCTGTGCGCGAGGCGCTCGCCCAAATTAATCAAACTCTGGACGAGGCATTGGCTGAGCAGGAGGGTGATTTCGACGCTGACAGTCGGTTTGCAATCACCTGGTTCGACCAGACGGGCTTTGCCGAAGGTGAGTTTGGTCAGGCCAATGTGCTGGCCCAAGCAAAGAACACCGGTATGGACGGCCTCGTGCAGGCAGGCATCATTCATTCGGCACGTGGCAAAGTGAGACTGCTTCGCCCCAATGAGTTTCCGGCGAACTGGGACCCCGCCACCGATCCGCGGCTCAGCGCGTGGGAAGTCGTACACCAGTTGGTGCGCGCACTGGAGTCTGGCGGCGAAGCGGCCGCTGGGACGCTCGTGGCCAAACTCGGCATCAAGGCTGAAGCGGCACGCGAGCTCGCGTATCGCCTTTACACCATCTGCGAGCGCCGAAAGCGTGCCGCCGAAGCGCTCAGCTATAACGCCTTGGTTCAGAGCTGGCCGCAGATTCTTGAGTTGGCGAATCAAGCGCTTCCAGCCAGCGCCAGTCCGGCCCAGCCGGAACTACTGTAGTGCTCGGCGTGATCTCGGCTGGCGACCGGCTCGACGACAAGTATCTGGTCGTCGGCCGACTCGGCAGTGGCGGATTCGGTGAGGTTTTCCTGGCCGACGATGAAGCCATTCCGGGTCGCCAGGTTGCACTGAAAATCCTTTCAGGCCGGCCCCCAGGTGAACATCGGGCATTGATCCACGAAATGCAGACGCTGGCGCAGTTCAGCCACCCCGGCGTGGTCACGTTTCATCATCACTTCATGCACCACGGGCAGCTGGTGCTGGCGATGGAGTATTGCGCTGGCGGAAGCTGGGACGACCGTTTGGCCAGTGGCAGCCCAGCAACGCTGGATGAAGTTTTCCGGTGGGGCACAGTGCTGTGCGACACGCTGACCTTCGTGCATGGCAAAGGCATCGTCCACCACGACATCAAGCCGGCAAACATCTTGTTCGCGCAGGATGGAAGTCTCAAGGTCGGTGACTTCGGCGTTGCGAACATGAACACCGGCACCCGCATCTACCTGCCGCCAGAGATGCTGCTGGGTGAACCGGTGTCACGCACCGACGCGCGAGTAGATGTCTACGCGCTCGGCATCACGTTGATCGAGGCCGCCACCGGCGAGAACCCATTCGAGCACCTGAGTCCGGACGCCGCGCTTCGTGCCCGCGTCACGCACCAGACTGTGCCGGCAGGCCTGCCTCGGTGGGCGCAGGAGGTGCTGCTTCGGGCCACCCACCCAACGCCCGAACTGCGCTTCCAGAACATGCTGGAATTCGGTGAGGCCATTCGCGCCAGGCATGTGCCTTACGTGCTGGACGCTCAGCGCATCAAGGCCCACGCAATGGCAGAGCGCGCCGAACGCTTGCTCGAGAGGAAGAAGTGGAAGGAAGCGCAGCGGCTGGCCGACCAGGCCCTGCACTTGAGCCCGGCCTGCACGGCTGCATTGATGGCCGCAGGACGCTGCCAGTTGCTGATCCGTCGCACCGATCAGGCGAAGGCGTTCTTCGGCCGGGCGCTGGACGTCAGCCCCCGGATGCATGTGCAGAAGGAGTTGGGTTGGCTGCACCTTGAGGAAGGCAACATCCCGGTCGCCATCTCGCTGCTGTGCGACCACATCGACCGCAATGCGGCCGATTTCGAGGCCTACAACCTGCTCCTCAAGTGCTTCTACCTGTCTGGGCGATTTGAGGCTGGTGAAGACCTGGCCCGCGTGATGATGGAACAGAAGACGCCAAGCGACTGCTTCCGCAACAACCGCTTTGTGTGCCGAATGCTGAACGACGGCTACACCACGGCGGCTTTGAATCAGATCGACGACTCAAACCTAGTGAATCCTTTCGTGGCCTACAACCTGGCTGTTGCCCGCGAAGTGCCGTCCAGTTGGTCTGCGGATGGCAAGCCGGCGCTGCGGGACAAGCTCTTGTTCCAGGACTACAGGTTCGGGCTGGCCAAGGACGCACACAAGCTGAATACGATTTGCGTGCGGCTACCAGACGGCAGCTTGCGCGAAACGTCATCGTCCGTGGTGACGCTGGGCTCGTTGTCCGCTAACGAAATGGTGCTGGACGAGCGAAGCGTCAGCCGACGGCACGCCGTGATCACCAACCTGCCGAGCGAGGTGTGGCTGCACGACCTGGGCAGCAGTGTGGGCACGGAAATGGATGGAAAGAAGGTCGAGGGACGCGTGTTCCTCGATGGTGTTCACAGAGTCAGTATTGGACGCGCCACCATCGAGGTGGCGTCGCGCTCCGATCTCTTGGTTTGAATTCAGGGAAGAACAGGCAATGGCTATCACCAACCACGAACGCGTCGGCAAGGCGCTTGAGCTGTTTAAGAACGGCTTGGCGCCCTATGTGGAGCGTGAAGTCAAGAGCGCTGTGCAGACCGGAGCGTTGTCACCGCAGGCTGTGAAAGGGTTCATCGAGGATCCGAATCTCGTCGACAAGCCCATTGGGCAATACGATGTTTCGCCCCTCATGAAGCTCATGTGGGACACATGGAACGAGGTGTTCAAGCGCACCCTGGGGTTTCCTCAGCGCAACCTGGTGTCGGAAATCCGGGATTGGCGCAACAAGTGGGCGCACCAGCAGCCGTTCTCCAGCGACGACACCGATCGTGCGCTGGACTCGATGGAGCGGCTGCTGACGGCGGTGTCGGCCATCGAGGCAGAAGACATTCGCCGTATGAAGCTTGAGCTTCGTCGACTTGTGGGTGAAGAGCAGGCCCGCGGGGAGCGCCGCAAGACCGCCAGCCTTCCGCTGGAGACCCAGGCGAACGCAGTGTTGAAGCCCTGGCGCGAAGTCATCACCCCACACAAGGACGTGGCCAGTGGGCGCTACCAGCAGGCCGAGTTCGCAGCCGATCTCTGGCAAGTCCATCTGAACGAGGGCTCTGACGAATACCGCAACCCCGCCGAGTTTTTTCGGCGAACTTACCTGACCGAAAGCCTGAAGCGCCTGCTGACGGGTGCGCTGCGGCGCATCGCCGGAACCGGTGGGGACCCCGTGATCCAACTGCAGACCAATTTTGGCGGTGGCAAGACGCACTCGATGCTGGCGCTGTACCACCTGTTCTCCGGTGTGCCCGCCAAAGAGTTGCTGGGCATCGACGACCTGATGCAGCAGGCTGGGGTCAGCCAACTCAGCAAGGCCAAGCGCGTGGTGCTGGTGGGCAACAAGATTTCACCGGGCAACCCGTCGATCAAGCCGGACGGCACGACTGTGCGCACGCTCTGGGGAGAGCTGGCGTGGCAGCTGGGCGGCAAGAGCGCTTTTGCACGTGTGGCCGCCGACGACGAGCGCGCCACGAACCCTGGGGACGTGCTCAGGGAGCTGTTTAATGAATACGGGCCGTGCATCGTCCTGATCGACGAGTGGGTGGCCTACGCCCGTCAGTTGCACGACCAGAGCGACTTGCCTGCAGGTGGCTTCGAGACGCAGTTCTCCTTCGCGCAGGCCCTCACCGAATCTGCCAAGCTGGCCAGAGCGTGCCTGCTGGTGGTGTCGCTGCCGTCGTCCGACACGGCGACATCACCGCACGCCCAGGCCGACGATGAGGAGGTTGGTGGCGAGCGTGGCCGTGCGGCGCTGGCCCGGCTGCGCAACGTGATTGCTCGGCTGGAGTCGTCCTGGACGCCGGCGACGGCAGAGGAGGGCTTCGAGATCGTCCGCCGCCGGCTGTTCGAGCCGATGCTGGATGCAGAGAGCTTCAAGCAACGTGATCTGGTAGCGCGGGCATTTGCCGAGCTGTACCAGGCGCAGCACCAAGAGTTTCCCAGCGAGTGCAGAGACTCGGACTACGAGAAGCGAATTCGGGCGGCCTACCCGATTCATCCCGAGGTATTCGACCGCCTCTACAAGGACTGGGGTTCGCTGGTCAAGTTCCAGCGCACACGCGGCGTCTTGCGCTTGATGGCCGGCGTGATTCACAGCCTGTGGGAGCGCGGCGACAAGAACCCGTTGATCTTGCCGGCGACCATTCCCATCGACGACTCCCGTGTCCGCGATGAGCTGACGCGGTACCTGTCAGACACATGGAAGCCGATCATCGAAAGCGATGTCGATGGGCCAAACGCCTTGCCGCTGCGCATTGATGGTGAGGTGCCCAATCTGGGCAAGTTGTCGGCCTGCAGGCGGGTGGCACGAACCATCTACCTGGGGTCGGCGCCGCTGAGCAGCGCGGCCAACATGGGGCTGGAAGACCGGCGGGTGAAGTTGGGCTGCGTGATGCCGGGTGAGACGGTGGCGGTGTTCGGGGACGCGCTGCGCCGGCTTTCGGCTGCAGCGACGTACCTGTATCAAGACGGCACGCGCTACTGGTATTCAACCCAGCCCACTGTCACGAAGCTGGCAGGCGACCGCACCGACCAGCTGCTGCGCGAGCCCGAGAAGGTGGTGCACGAACTGGAGCAACGGCTGCGCAAGGATCTTGAGCAACGGGGCGACTTCAAGAGCACCTACGTGATGCCGGCCAGCGCCGCCGAGGTGCCGGACGACATGGAGGCGCGCCTGGTGGTGTTGGGCTCCTCGGAAACCTACTCCAAGGCCGTCAACAGTTCGGCCGAGCTCGCAGCGAAGACGATTCTGGAATCGCGAGGCAATGCCCCCAGGCTGATGCGCAACACCATGGTGTTTCTTGCGGCGGATGCTTCGCGCCTTCAGGACTTGGACGAGGCGATCCGAAAGTACCTGGCGTGGAAGTCGATCGTCGGTGACAAGCTCGAACTCAACCTGACGCCCAACCAGGTGACACAGGCCGAGATGCAACTCCGTTCGGCAGATGGTGCCGTCGTTGCGCGCATTCCGGAAACCTACCAGTGGTTGCTGGTGCCGGTTCAAGTGACGCCACAGGCGGCACTGACGTGGGAAGCGCTTCGCTTGACCGGGCAGGACTCTTTGGCGCCACGCGCGAGCAAGAAGCTGCGCAGCGAGGAGTTGCTGATCGCCAGCTTGGGCGCAACCCGCCTTCGCATGGAGATGGACAAGGTTCCGCTGTGGCGCGGCGACCATGTATCGGTGAAGCAACTGGCGCAGGACTTCGCAAGCTACCTCTACCTGCCCAGACTACGTGAGCCAATGGTCATGGCAGAAGCAGCCCGTGTCGGCATCTCGCTGTTGACCTGGGAGCAGGATGCGTTCGCCTATGCCGAGAGCTACGATGAAGACGCAAAGAGGTATCGAGGCTTGCAGTGCAACACAGGAGTAATGCTCCGTCCCGATGACAGCGGCCTGCTCGTGAAGCCGGCGGCCGCACGAGTTCAGTTCGACCGCGAAGTGGAGCCCGGGCCCGGGCCCGGGCCCGGACCAGGACCAGGACCAGGACCAGGACCAGGACCAGGACCAGGGCCCGGTCCGGTAAGACCGAAGCGCTACTACGGGACAGTGCATTTGAACTCAGAGCGCGTTGGCAGGGACGCCGGGCAGATCGCCTCGGAGGTGATTGCGCACCTGACCGGGTTGGTAGGCGCCAAGGTCAATGTCACGCTCGAGATCACTGCCGAGATTCCTGACGGTGCGCCTGAGCATGTTGTTCGCGTGGTGACCGAGAACGGCCGAACGCTGAAGTTCGATTCGCAAGGGTTCGAGATCGACTGAAACGCGTATGGCCGTCACGAGGCCTGTGCCGGATCGGAGCCGGCCGCGTCCATACCAATCCGTAGGAGGGGACATCTCCTGGTGTCGCCCTTTGATCCTGATCCAGATAAGCCATCGATGACCGCCTACACGTTCTTCTTCAATCAAGACACCTTTGGTCAACGCCGAACGATGGACTCCTCAGCCGGCGCCGATGTGATTGACTACGTCACCGGCGAGGACAAGCGCCCTCTGAATGCGCTGGTCGACGGTGACGAACTGTTCATCGTCGGCATCCTTAACAAGCAGGTCCGCTTGGCAGGCAGGTTGGTGGTTGACGGCAGGTCGGTGTCACGAGTCGAAGCACAGCGCCGACTCGGGCGTGAGCAGTTGCGCGACGGGGACATCTACTTGCTGGCGAAGCCTGGCCTGATTGATCGCTTCAGGCCGAACCAGACTCTGGATCCCAACGTCGCCGCAAAGCTTGCGCTGTTTACGAGCACGGGTGCTGCGGCAAGCGTTGATGGACTGCGCGTTGGCAATCCCGACCCCAACCAGTTCCGGGTTCCCTTGAGGCTGTCTGATGTTTCAGCCCAGGCCCTTCGCGATGCGCTCGGCTTGAATCCTTCGAAGCGCTTGCCATCCTCGCATGACGACACATCAGGAATAGACAAAGGTGTCGGTTCGGACGCACCGCCGCCGGGAGCGGATGACGATGAGTATCGTCTGCAAGCCATCAAGACGCGACGCGGTCAGAGCAAGTTCAGGGATCTACTTTTGAGTGCGTACCGTAGCAAGTGCGTCATCACACGATGCGGTATTGAGGGCCTGTTGGAAGCGGCCCATATCACTCCCCACGCAGAGCACACGGACTACAACGTTTCGAACGGTCTGCTCCTGCGGGCAGACATCCACACGCTTTTCGATCTCTACCTCATTGGCGTCGACGAACACTATCGAATACGTGTCTCCCCCCAGCTGAAGTACAGCGAATACTGGATCTACAACGACCGTCAGTTGGAGAGGTTTCCCGAGCGGCTGGCGGACAACCCGAGCCGCGATGCCCTGGGACGCCGTGTTGCCAAGCTCTTGCCTGGGTAAAGGATGGTTGGGCGGTGCCAACCCTCCCCACCTGGTCATGGGTCATTTTGATTGGACAGATGTAACTGTCCAAGCTAGCGGCTGACGGGTGATTACCACATCCGATCCAGAAGATCAAGAGGCGTGATGTAATCGTATGCGGGGGTCACGGGCGCTTCTCAACAAGACAGAATCCTGCGAAGCCTCGAGACTAGGGAACCATAGGGGAGCGATGACAACAAACGTACTTGACCTAGGCGCGGGCATTCTTGCTACCGACTCTAGGTGGTCTCAACAGCTTGGAAGATGGCTCGTGTACGTCGAAGACACGGGATTTCACAAGATCGAGGTGGGCAACGGCGTTGCTTTCATGTTCGCCGGCAAGGGTCACAGAATCCAGGCGTGGAAGACATGGATCAAGGCAGGTGGCATAGAGGCTGACCTCCCAGCCTTTGACGGCTTGTGTGTTTGTGCCGTTGAAATGAATACAGGTGATGTAAAGATTTGCGAAAACCTGCCGATTGTCCGTGATGACTCGGCGTTCGGCGGGTCGGGGTCCCGGTTTGCATTTCCGTGTTGGTCGACAAATAAAAACGCAATACGAGCAGTAGAGACAGCAAGGAACTTTGATCCTGCTACTGGCGGAATCACCTTCTATTTTGATTATCACTCCGGCAAAAACAATTTGAGCCAGCCGCTTTTTAATGAACGCACGCTGGCTGAAGTTGACAAAGCTATTCTTTCAAGGGGAATCGTGATGGATATCCACACTCTCAATCCCGCAAGCCCTCCGTTTAAGCTGAGCGAGCTTGCCGCTAGTAATGACGAAGTTCGCGAACTGCAAACACAAATTGCTTCTGGTAATCTGTCGGCAGATGCTCCTTCTGCGGGCATGCATAACACTTGGACAGAGGATCAGAAGTCGCGCGTCCGGGCTTCTCTGAAGAATATTTTTGGATGGAAGTAGGCGAACACACCAACAAAAAGGCCCCAAAGCGGGGCTTTTTTTTGGTGTCACTTTGTTTCGGCCATCATCAGGATGGCCTTACTGCTTGCCGTTCAACAGGCGGGCTGCCTTGCTGCTGACTGCGGAAGCCGACCTAAAGTACCCCACAACCGTCGCAACTGACGTGTGCCCAGTGAGGGCCATCGTTTCGCCGATTGGGACGTTCTGCCGTGCTGCCTCCGTAACGAACCCAGAACGTACTGAGTGCGCCGAGAACTCGTCTTTCAGCCCGGCCAACGCTGCGCGCGCCTTGACGATGTCGCGTACCGCGGCTGGCGATAGAGGCTCGCCGACCTTGTCGCCGCTGCGGACGCGTCTGAAGATCGCCCCTGATTTAATACCGCTACG
>Ga0105044_10003985_pt1 | contig 20275 bp, 16 predicted proteins | sample MAT01_FD_78092 | JGI IMG/M metagenome (GOLD analysis project Ga0105044, IMG submission 78092) | Freshwater microbial communities from Lake Fryxell liftoff mats and glacier meltwater in Antarctica - MAT-01 | ecosystem: Environmental > Aquatic > Freshwater > Ice > Liftoff microbial mat | place...
CTTCGGTGTTGGCCTTTACAGCCGTTCGCTGCCCCTTTACCTTGGAATGGATTTCGGAATTCACCCGGATATCACCATAGGACCACAAATCGGTTTTGACCTCTACCTGGATTACCTTGCGGTATCTGGCCGGGGTGACTATCACTTCAATTCACTGTTGGATATTCCCCGGGATTGGGACTTTTATGCGGGTTTGAATATCGGATTTGTCGCCTTTTTTGAAGAAGATTACAGAGATCGAAATCGTCCGTATTACAACAATCGTAACAGGGCAACCGGGCTTGATCTCGGATTGCAGATTGGCGGTCGCTACTACTGGAATGAAAGCTGGGCTATTAATCTGGAATTTGGCGGAGGTCCATATTTTTCCGGTGGGCGATTTGGATTATCCAAAAGATTTTAACTTAACATCATTTTGCAATAAAGCGTCAAACAATCTATATGTTTGACGTTTTCTTTTGGATACAAATCAATTTATATGAAATTTAAATTTTTTCACGTTCTCATACTCCTTTTTCTGTGTTTTGGCTCATTCGCGCAAACTGGCGATTGGTATAATCTGGACTTTGAGTCGGATGGAGTTTTGGGAATTTCTGCCGATAAAGCATACCAGCAGGTTTCGGCAGCAGAGATTAAACCTGTGATCGTTGCTGTAATCGACGATGGTGTCGACATTCGTCACCCTGATCTCGCCGGTAAAATCTGGGTAAACACAGCAGAAATACCCGACAATGGCATCGACGATGATGGAAATGGATACATAGACGACGTGAACGGTTGGAATTATCTTGGAAATTCTTCCGGAGAAAATGTCAAAGAAGAGACACTCGAGATAACGAGACTTTACAGATCATACAAAGAACGTTTTGGCGATAAAACGCCTGAGGCGGTTCCGAAATCCGATCAAAAAGAGTATGAAAAATATCTGGAATACAAGTCAGCATATGAGCAGGCGCTGGCTGTTGTAGAAGAAGAATTTGCTCAGTTTGCTCAATTGTCGGCCATGTATGGAGGCGCATATGCCTACATGACTGAAAAAATGGGTCGCGAAGACTTTAATCTGGACGATCTGATGGAGTATAAAGTTGAAGATCCACAGGAACAGGAAGTCATCAATTTTTTGCTGATGGCCGAAACAGGTGGATTGTCAGGATATTTAGAGGAAGGAGCCTCATATTTTGAATCTGCTCTGGAGTACAATTACAATCTTGATTTTAATCCGAGAACCATTGTTAACGAAGCGGAGGCCCGTGAGAAGAATACAGCATATGGCAACCCCATGGTTTGGGCGGCTGATCCGGACCACGGCACGCATGTAGCTGGAATTATTGCCGCTTTGCGCGGAAATGAAATGGGTGTGGATGGTGTGGCCTCCAACGCGATCATTATGCCATTGCGTGTGGTGCCGGCTGGCGACGAGCGCGATGAAGACATTGCACTTGCTATTCGTTATGCTGCTGACAATGGCGCAAAAGTGATCAATATGAGTTTTGGGAAATCTTTTTCTCCGAATATCGAATTGGTGGAAGATGCCATACGGTATGCGGCTTCGAAAAATGTTTTGATGATTCACGCTGCTGGAAATGATGCAGCAGACAATGACCGCAATCGGAATTATCCAGATGGATCTTTTGGGAAAGGAAAATCAATGTCTCACTGGATCACAGTCGGGGCCAGTGGCCCTTTGGCAGACTCAAGTCTGATTGCAGATTTTTCCAATTTTGGTAAGAGGAAGGTTGATGTATTGGCACCCGGTGTTCAAATTGAAAGCCTGGTGCCCGATGGAGGGACAAAGGCCAACTCCGGCACCAGTATGGCTGCACCGGTGGTAAGCGGAATGGCTGCCCTTATTTGGGGGTTGTATCCGGAGTTGTCTGCATCCGAGCTCAAAATGGTAATCCTGAAGAGCGTCGAATCGTATCGTGATACGACGGTTTATAGCCCATACGGTCCAGTGGGATTGAAAAAGATTGTCCGCTATCCCGGTGTTATTTCAGCACCTCGGGCCATCGAACGTGCTGGCAGGTGAGTATCTGCATGAACTGTTGAATAAATTAACAAGGTTCCAAACCAACTTTGTTGGATTGGCTACGTCAAATTTGTTGAATGCCTTTCCGCCAATCCCACCGCAATTCGACTGCCACTGTTGGATTTTCAAAAAGGTATTTCGTACCTTACCAGCCGATAGTGGATATGAAAACCTTTGTCCGGAAACTAAAACTCATCGTAGTCGTGCCTTTTGCAGGTGCGGTGATGTATGTTTCGGGACAATCGACCGATGTGATAAAAGCGATCACAAACTCAGAAATATTCGATATCTCAGACCTGAGGCACTCCAGTCCCAACCAATTTTTTAGACAGGTTTATCTCAGGGATTCCACGTATACCTATTACCACAACGACGATTCTACAGCTGCCATAGAATGGAAACTTTCGGAGCGCCATGTCCATGCATATAACAATCAGGGGCAACGTATTAATACCGAAGTGTCGGGCTTCACCAATGACCAATGGTCAAAGAAGCAAAGGCGGATTTTCACCTTTGGTGAGGACAACGTGCTCAACCTGCGTCAGGATCTGATCTGGTCTGATTCATTAAATCTTTGGATCAATGATCTTCGAACCACTTTTTCATATAATCATTTCGGGAAGGAGGAAGAAATCGTTCGTCAAAAATGGGATAAGGGAGGCTGGGTACTGTTTGAGAAAACGACAAAATCGTATGCCTATAATGATTTGATAGAGACTCAAATAAAATATGCGTGGAACGCGAATGATCATTTTTGGGTAGAAGATTCACGAAAGCTATTTGCATACAACAACGAAGAATTACTGATACTGGAACTCTATCAGGAATGGAGTGAAACCCTCAATGCCTGGATGAATATCTCACAGAATGCCTTCACTTACAATGAAGATGACAATCTGGTAAATTCTTCTCAAAGCAACTGGGATGAAGCAATCAGAAAATTCGTTGAGAGTACACGCACCTCTTTAGAATACAATGAATTGGGGCAGGTTGCCGGAACCGAGATCGTATCATTAAATGGAAATATTTCTAACGCATTGGCTGCTCAGACTGCCATATATGACACGGATGGAAATCTGGGCAATGTTTTACACAGTCAATGGAACGCTGAGATTCAGGAATGGGAAGTGCTATCCAAACTTATGCACTATTATTCGCGGACCTATATAGGCAATCTCGATGGTTCATCCTTTTCAGGAATTAATTGTTTTTTTGCAAATCCCTACTCCATCGGTGAGACATGGTACTGCGAAGCCCTGAAAAAAGATTTGTATTATGCAGTCAATGTGTATGATTTGATGGGCAGGCCGCATTTTTCCGGATCTTTTTATGGTGGTAACAGTTTCAGAATTGATCGTCACATTCCTTCCGGATTTTATACCGTCGTGATTCGCGGCGGGCTGGATCAACACACAGAAAAAGTTTTTATACGGCCCTGAGCGCCCTTTTCGGCACAACATTTTCTTTATCTTCGGAGTTAAACCCTGGATATGCAGAATGAAGCCCTAATTTCCCAAACATTACCAAGTGAATCAAAACATCCCGGTGTGGATGATTACATCAAGATTCGACAGCGCTCACTTGATATTTGTTCCTATTTAGAAACTGAGGACTTCGTGGTACAGCCAATTGTTGATGTTTCCCCTCCGAAATGGCATCTTGCTCATACCACATGGTTTTTTGAAACGTTCATTCTTATACCGTTCTCGCCTGGATATCAAGTTTTCAATGATCAATACAATTACATTTTCAACAGCTATTATGAGACTGTTGGAAAGCGCGTTATGCGAACCGATCGGGGCAACTTAAGCCGGCCCGGCATTCGCGATGTTTTTGATTACCGCAAGCATGTGGATGAGGCAATGTCCGGATTCCTAAAAAATAACTTGATGAGCGATGAACACAGCGCACTTCTCGCACTTGGTTTACAACACGAAGAACAACATCAGGAATTGCTATACTCGGATATCAAATATATTTTGGGACACAATCCGCTCTTTCCGGTTTATAATCAGAGCGAAACGATAGACTTATTGACCCCAGTTGATAAAACGTTCTGGATCGATATAGCAGAAGGCATTTACAATATTGGCAATGCTGGCGGTGGATTCAGTTTTGATAATGAACATGGCAGACACAAGGTGTTTCTCCAGGGTTACAGCATCCAATCTGAATTGGTTTCTTCTGCTCACTTCATTCAATTTATAGAGGATGGAGGTTACCGGGATTTTAGTCACTGGCACGCCGAGGGCTGGGATTGGGTAAAAAACAATCAGATAATAGCCCCGCTTTATATGCACAAAATCGATGGGAAATGGCATCGGTATACCATGGCAGGCCTTCAGGAAGTCAACCCATCCCAACCCATCCTGCACTTAAGTTTTTACGAGGCATCAGCTTTTGCTCATTGGGCAGGGTGCAGACTTCCCACAGAATTTGAATGGGAAGCTTCCGCCAAACATTTTCGTTGGGGCCAATGTTGGGAATGGACAAACAGCGCTTATCTGCCTTATCCGGGATTTAAAACAGCGCCGGGTGCAATTGGTGAGTACAATGGGAAATTTATGATCAATCAAATGGTATTGCGCGGTGCATCAAAAGCCACGGCCCCGGGACACAGCCGAATGACATACCGCAATTTTTTTCACCCCCACCTTCAGTGGCAATTTTCAGGTATCAGACTGGCAAAATAATCATGGACTTTATAGACAATGTGGATTCCGGTCTTTCAGCGCCGCGTAAATCATTATCCTCACGCTACTTTTACGACGATACAGGCGACAAGATTTTTCAGGCGATAATGCACATGCCCGAATATTATCTCACCGATTGCGAACACGAAATTTTCTCTACCAGAGGAAAAGATATTCTCAAGGCACTCAACCTCCATCATGGTGGATTCGAACTTGTGGAATTTGGTGCGGGTGACGGATATAAAACCAAAATCCTGATCGAACGATTGCTCGAAGCCGGGGGTGACTTTCATTACATTCCTATCGATATTTCTGATGCCGTACTTAAGGGCTTGAAGATAGATTTGAAAAAGCAGTTTCCCGATCTGGTGGTAAAACCCGAGAATGCCGAATATTTTGAAGCCCTGGAGAAAATCAACAAAAACTCAAAACGACCCAAGTTGGTTCTTTTTCTTGGTTCCAGTGTAGGCAATTTTATGGAAGACAGAACTTTGTTGTTCCTGAATTCACTTTACAGCAAACTGAATTATGACGATAAGGTACTCATCGGCTTTGATCTTCAAAAAGATCCTGCAACCATTCTAAAAGCTTACAATGACGAGAAGGGCATCACACGTGCCTTCAATCTCAATATTCTGGCGCGCATCAATAAAGAATTGGGTGGTCATTTTGAACTCGACAACTTCGGGCATTACCCGCTCTATGATCCCGAATCGGGGTTGGCAAAAAGCTATTTGGTGAGCAAAAAGGACCATGATGTCTACGTGGGGGCGCTGAACAAAACCTTTCATTTCAAACGAGGTGAAGTCATTCATACCGAGATAAGCCGGAAATATACCATGGACCAAATCGAATCCCTTTTTACCCGGACAGGTTTTCAAGTTGCCGAACATTTTCACGACTGTAAGCATTATTATGTAAACACACTTGCCATAAAAACCAAAACATGAAAGCAATCTGGAAAGAAGTCGTTCTTGCTGAAAGCACGGAAACTATCAATATTGAGGGCAACCATTATTTTCCTCCACAATCGATTCAAAGAGAACATTTCACCGACAGTAATACCCATACCAGCTGTCCCTGGAAGGGCACTGCTTCTTATTATCATGTAGTAGTAGACGGGCAGGAAAACAAAGACGCAGCCTGGTATTATCCCGATGCCAAACCGGCTGCCAAAGCCATCAAAGACTATGTAGCATTTTGGCGGGGAGTGAAGGTGGTGGAATAGCCAGAATATTCTAGCTGTTTACTTCTCTCAGGCCGAGATTTTTGCCTTCTGCAAGCATGTAGGCATGGGCTTCCGCAAAATTATTTTGGATTTCTCCTTCGAGCATGGCTTCTTTGATCTTGTTTTTGATGATGCCCACTTCCCTTGATGGTTTTATCCCAAAGGTTTCCATAATAAGTTCTCCGCTTACAGGTGGTTGCCAGTTTCGCACATGGTCTTTTTGTTCTACCTCAATGAGTTTCAACTTTACCTTTTCATAATTTTCAAGATAGCGTTTCACCTTGGCTTCATTCTTAGAAGTGATATCACTTTTACAAAGTATCATCAGGGCATCAATATCGTCTCCGGCGTCGAAAAGCAGTCGTCGGATAGCCGAATCGGTTGCTTCTTCGCGGGTCAATGCGATCGGCCTGAGATGCAGTGCGACCAGCTTTTGCACGAATTTCATTTTTGCGTCAAGCGGAAGTTTGAGCCTCTTAAAAATGTCGGGTACCATGCGTGCACCCCTGTCTTCATGTCCGTGAAAGGTCCAACCCAGTTGAGGTACAAACTTCTTGGTTACAGGCTTCGCAATATCGTGTAGTATAGCAGCCCATCTCAACCATAAATCATCAGATTGCACGGCCACATTGTCAAGCACCTCGAGGGTGTGGTAAAAATTGTCTTTGTGCCGCTGTCCCGATCTTTCATCCACCCCCTGCAAGTCAGTCATCTCCGGGAAAAAACGGTGTAGCAAACCCGTGTCAAAAAGCAATTTAAAACCAATTGAAGGTTTTTGGGAAAGTATAATTTTGTTGAGTTCTGTTGTGATGCGCTCAGCACTAACGATCTCAATTCGTCCGCACATTTCTTTGATTGCCTCAATGGCAGCGGGCTCGATTTTAAATTCGAGTTGGGTTGCAAACCGGATGGCACGCATCATGCGCAGCGGATCATCACTGAAGGTGACGTGCGGATCTGCCGGCGTGCGTATGATTTTCTTTTTCAGGTCGCTGATTCCTTCAAAGGGATCGAGTAACAAGCCGTAATTGGTTGGGCTCAAGCCAATGGCCAAGGCATTGATGGTAAAATCTCTTCGCATCTGATCATCCCCGATACTTCCCGCCTCCACGGATGGTTTGCGCGAATCGCTGCTGTAACTTTCCTTTCGAGCTCCGACAAATTCGAGCTCCCAGTCTCCATATCGAAGCATCGCAGTACCATATGTTTTAAAAACTTTTACCAGCACATTCCCGACTTCCGCTGCCACGGCTTTCGCCAAAAGAATTCCATCGCCGTTTACCACCACATCAATGTCCTTCACTTCTCTGCCGAGCAGGGTGTCACGCACAAAACCTCCGACGGCGTAAGCCTCCACACCCTGCTTTTTTACCACTTCGCGCAGCAACCGAAACACCGGATGATCCAGCACAGGGGAGTGGTCTTTAAGCAACATGTTTATTGGAAATTCTTTTTTATTGTCTGATTATTCTGATTTCACCCGCCATACCCAATGCGATGATGGGTATTTTTTTCGGGTTACCCGGGATTTTTACGGTCGGCAAAGTTAACAGATAATCGACCTTTTCCAAAATACCCGGAGAGACCAAATCTATATCACTGGCCGGATGGCCCGTGGCATCGGGAAGTGCGGTACAAGCCACCGGGCCATTGGTTATTTGCACCAGCTTGCGCGCCTCGGCAGATTTCACCATACGAATGGCCACACTTCGATCAGATGCGAGTGCATTTGCTGCCAGGTTTTGGCCTTCCGGCAAAACGAGTATAATCGGGTCATCACTTGAATCGATAATGTCCCAGGCCAATGGCGGTATTTCTTTTACGTAGCGGTTTAATCGCGCATCGCTGTCTATCAGAATGGTGAATCCTTTTTCGGGTCCCCGCGATTTTATTTGCCGCAGGCTTTCCATGGTGTTTTCGTTTCTGGCATCGCCTATAATGGCGTAACTTCCGTCGAGAAGGGCTATGAGCAAGGATCCTTCATGGAGTTTTTGGGGAGCATCGGCGAAAGAGACAACGGGTATATTCACAACATTTTAGTTACATCAATAGTGAATGCGCATTTAAAATGGCCCTCTGGACAAGCCTTTTTACCGTGAATACCACAAGGTCGACAGGTCAGTGGTTCTTCCGTTTGTATCACGCGTGCACCGTCGCTCACGGGTCCAAAACCGAACTCCGGGATTGTGCTGCAGTACACAGCCGTTACCGGAGCATTCACCGCAGAGGCCATGTGCAAGGGCGCTGAATCATTGGCATAATTCATCCGTGCATTTTCCATCAGGGCAGCCGATTGCAGGTAATTCAGTTCCCCGGCGAGAATGTGCACATTTCCCTGAATGGTTTTTTCCTTGATGGCAGAACATAGTTCCAGATCAGATGGGGCTCCCATCAGATATACGCGCCAGTCCGATTTACACAAGTCGATAAATTCCACCCATTTCGAAGCGGGAAATTGTTTGGTAAACCATACCGAGGCGGGAGCAATGCAGATATAAATTCCCAGTTTGTATTGTTCCACCTTTGCGTAATCATCGGCAGTGGGGTAGAGCACAGGCTTTTGAAAACCAGGGTCGGTAAGATGTTCAATCAGACTCAGGTTGCGGTTGATTTCATGCATCTCCTGGTCGATAATATGCGGAAACTTGTGGGTGTAAGCGAAAGAAAATGGATTTTTGCTGAATCCGATTTTCATTTTTGCTTTGGAGGAGGTGGTCAGCAATCCGGAAGAAGCAAAGCGCTGTAAATTTATGAGGAGATCGTATTTCCCAGCCCTAACCTGCCTGCTGAGCTTGGCGAGGGCATTGTATTTCGATTTGGTTTTATCCCAGATCAGCACATGATTTACCTTGGGATGTTCGCGCAGGAGCCCTTCATTGCCTTTGCGCAGCAGAAAATCGATTTCCGCATCCGGATAAAACCGTCTCAACTTTTCTATCAGGGGAGTGGCCAGAATGACATCTCCGATGAAAGCCGTTTGTATAATCAGAATTTTTTTCATTTCAATTCTCACCTAAACGGCTATTTGATTTTCCCTCAGCGCGTCGTTCAGTGATGTTTTTAAATCTGTGCTCGGTTTTCTGTGACCTATGATCAAGGCACAAGGTACCTGAAAAGATCCGGCAGGAAAATCTTTTGTGTAGGATCCGGGAATGACGACCGCTCTCTCTGGTACTTCTTCTTTAAGAATCCGGGGTATTTTACCCGTGACATCTATGATATGCGTACTTTTTGTCAAAACCACATTCGCTCCCAAAACAGCTTCCTTACGCACCCGCACACCTTCCACTATAATACAGCGCGAACCTATAAAAGCACCATCTTCAATGATGACAGGAGAGGCCTGTAGTGGCTCCAATACACCTCCTATGCCTACGCCACCGCTGAGGTGGACATTTTTGCCGATTTGGGCACAACTGCCTACAGTAGCCCACGTGTCCACCATGGTACCTTCGTCGATATATGCGCCAATATTTACGTAGGACGGCATCAATATCACACCGGATGAAATATAAGCGCCGTATCTTGCCGTGGCTGGTGGTACGGCCCTGATTCCTTTCTCTTTATATCCGGTTTTCAGCCGCATTTTATCGTGGTACTCAAAAATTCCCGATTCAAGGGTTTCCATTTTCCGTATAGGAAAGTACAAAACAACCGCTTTTTTAATCCACTCGTTTACCACCCATTCATCTCCCAGCAGACTGGCGCATCGTAGATTACCAGAATCCAGTCCTTCAATTACTTCCTCGATGGCTTGTTGGTAAGGCTTTCTTTCCAGTAAGCTACGGTCCTCCCATGCAGCAAGGACGGCTTCTTCATTTGTCATTGAAAAGGGGTTTGGGCAACAAAGATAGTATTTCTGGCAGGTGCTTTGGAGGTGCATTTATTACCTGTCCTGCACCCCATCAGAAAAGTTTGCTTTTCTTTGACCAAGGGATTGGAACCATCATTTCTATCCCTTTTTTAATACCTATTTATGAAAGACTTAAATTTTGGAAGTCTGTATAAGATTACTGTTTTTTTGGTGTTTGCCAGTGTCCTGTTTTTTATTCTGATCGTTGGTCAGGGTATATTGGTGCCTCTGGTCATCGCATTCTTTATCGCGTTCCTTTTAATTCCATTGACAAATTTGCTGGAGCGAATTCGTTTTCCCCGGGTTCTCGCCGCAATTACCAGCGTAATCATTGCTACTGCGGTACTTGCCGGACTCTTTACATTTTTCGGTAGTCAAATTACCCGGTTTTCAAATGATTTGGCAGATATAAAAGAGCGTGTGACTGAGATAAAAAAGGAATTGCCCGATGTTGTTTCGGATAAATTAGAAGGTTATTCCACCGATGAGATCGTCAGTTATGCACAGTCAAATATGGGGGCGATATTCTCGGGTCTGACGGGTTTTATCGGTGGTTTCACTTTCGTTTTTATCGTTCCTATTTACATTGCTTTAATACTCATATATCGAGATCAATTGCGAAAATTTTTATTGATGGTTTTCGACGCCAGGAAACGAGGTAAGCCTGAATCCACGACGCCAGTAATATCAGATAACCAAGGGATCAAAGATTTGATACCCAAGATTCGATTGATCATTCAGAAATATATTGTTGGAATGTTTTATGTCATTCTCATCCTTTTTGTATTTTACACCGCTGCGTTATTGTCTTTGGGTATTGAACACGCCATCTTGTTTGCGGCTATCGCTGCGATGTTAAACATTATTCCTTTCGTTGGTCCTTTTCTTGGTTCAGCTCTACCGATTTTGTTTGCCTTGGTGACAAAAGACTCTTTGTTTTACCCGGTGGCCGTGTTGGGTGTTTTCATCGTAATTCAAAGCATAGAAGGAAATTTTCTCACACCCAAAATTGTAGGTAATAATGTCAGCTTAAATCCGCTGGTAACCCTGATTACGCTTTTCGTTGGAGCAGCAGTATGGGGAGTCGCCGGAATGATTTTGTTTATTCCAATTGTGGCTGTAATAAAAGAAATTTTTGAAAGCATAAATGGACTAGAGCCGTACGCTTATTTATTGGGTACAGGGGAAGACGAACAGAAAAAGCCTGGATTTATAAAACGCAAATTCTCTGCGTTAGGGGATAGGATGAATCGGAGATAATTTTATTTACGGAAATGATTAAAGTATCTTTTCGGAATTATTTTCCGGTCCTTTAAAATCATATTTTCGCCGCAGGTAAAGGGTTAATTCGCCTCTTGTCTTCTTTCGCCTGAATCCCATGAGGTGTAATATCTCCACGCTATACCACCGCGCAATTTTGGTGTTCACAACCATGGTATGGTTGCTTTTCATAAAGGACCGAACTCCGGGTAAAAGAGGCAGAATTTTGTGAAAGGAGAGTCGGCGCATCACATAGGACACACCAAGCCAAAACCTGGCTATTTGCCTGACGATGAAAAAAGCATCATCGCCCTTGTTTTGATACAGGGGCATGAAAATCATTCCTTTTTCAGCTGCGTAAATCATCTCGCCATTGAGTCGGGCCAGAGGCTGAGCCCGGTCGATGGGTTGGAAATTTTCAAATCCTGGAAGCATTTGAAAATGATCATTTGAAGACAATCCTTGTCTTTTCCTCACCTCGTACACCCGTTGATTTCCTTTGGCACTTTCCTTTAACCGCCCATGGTATTGTTGGAATTTGGGAACTTCCATTTTTTTCATGATACCCGCCCGCACCAAGGTGAGCCAGATCAGAGCCTCATGGTTTTTCACGGCTTGGGGGTCATTGTGCTGACCTCCTTCAAACGCCATCGAAACACAGCCCAAATCGTTGACATAACTCAATAAGGGTTCGGTGAGATGCTCTTCAATTCCAATCACCACTGGTACCGGAATATGTTTTGCCAATTGCCTGTTCATGATGGTATCGCTCATCATCACGAAGGGTAGACTTTTCACGGAAGTGGTATGAATATCTACAAAATGAAATTTGCCTGGGTAAGTGCCCATCAGGTGATCAATGGCGCCCCAGAGTTCAATCTGTTCTTCAACTTCGTTGATGATTTCATCGGGATGATAATTGCGCAGTACAGCGCGCTCAACCTGATCGGGATTCCACACGCGGTTGAGATCTCTGTTTATGAAACGCTCTCCACGCTCAAGTGCTGTGAGGTTTCCGGCCAGGGCAAAAACATTCCCGCGGAGGAGCGGTTGCAATTTTTGAATTTCACGCATCACACGGTTCAACGCGAATATGCCAGTCGGTTCATTTCCATGCATCCCACCTATGAAAACGAGATTGGGACCATCGGAATTTCCGATGATTGAAGCGATCTCACGTGAGATGCTTATTGAATGACCTTCTACGAAGTCAAATAGTGTGATTATTTTGGGTTTCAAGATTTTGTAATTCTTCAAACAAATGTTCAATCATACAAACGAAATCAAATTCTGTAATCATGCCGATGAGTTTTTTACCATTCACGACAGGCAGACATCCGAGGTTATTTTTACGCATCAGTTTCAGGGCATCTACTGTCGGGGTATCAGCGCTTACGGTGATCACATTTGTTCTCATAATGTCGTTTACCGTAAGGTCTGATTCCTGACCTTCCACCCGCTTGCTGTGATACTTAATAATATCTCCAGAAGAAATCATGCCAACTACTTCCCCATGCTCATTCTCCACCGGAACGTGGTGAATTTTGCGCCAGTCCATCAGGCTGGTCACAAGATCTACCTGATCCTCCTCTTGCACCGTGTACAATTCTTTGGACATGACCTGTCGCACATAGCTGTATTTGTTGACCCACGAACCGCTCTCACTCTGGGTGGGATAATCCCATGTGTGGACAGGCATTCCTGATTGTTGGCGTTTTACCATTCCCGCAGTTACCGCTACCACCGCTTCTTCCACCGACACATTCTTTTTGAGACGGGTAAAGGAATTCTGGGTCCAGATAGATCCTGTTTGATGGGCTTCAACACGATCTTTGATCACCCCCAAATATCGCTCGATATCATGCCCATCTATGTTGACTTTATGAAGTCCGGCGCGGGCGATGGGTAAAAGAATATTGACGATAAGGTCCTGGGCTGTATGATTTTTACCATCTGTCCATTTGAACTGGGCACCCAATCCCACCTGAGCCGCTTTGAGGAAATTGAGTTTTGCGTAGTCGAAATCCAGCTGCTCATGTATATTCACAACATCCTCGGGCATACCTTCCATCAGTCCCAACCAAAAGGCGGCATTGGACATCTCGTCAATCACAGTTGGGCCTGAAGGGATATACCTGTTCTCAATGCGAAGATGAGGCTTGCCTCCGGTAATTCCATAACAAGGCCTGTTCCATTTGTAAATGGTGCCGTTGTGCAGGTTGAGGGCGCGAAGTTTTGGGATATTTCCATTTCGCAGTTCTTCCAATGCATCTTCATCTATATGGCCCGCGAGCAGAAGTTTATAGTAAGCAATGTCATATTTGAATATTTCAGTAACACTTTCTTTGAGCCAGTCGGTCCCGAAATCAACGCGACTCTTGAGTTCCCGTTCGGGATTGTTCAGGTTTTTCAGGTCAACCGTTTGCTCGAAAACAGCTATACGTGTTTCTTCCCAAAGTCTTTTGCAGAACAGTAAGGGTGAATTGGTGCATGCAGAAAGTACAGGACCAGCTATGGCCTGCGCCCAGTTGTATTTGTCCACAAATTCTTTTGGACGGATCTGGAGATGGATTTGAAAACTGGTATTACAAGCTTCAAACAGCATTGTATTGTGCTTGGTGATCAGTTCGTCAGTGCCTTTAATGTAAAATTCAAAATCACCTCCGCGCATTTTTACCATGGCATCATTGAGCGCACGGTAACGTTGAAAAGGTGTTATATTTTCAAACTCAAGGTCTGATTTTCTAATGGTGGGGAGGATACCCGTCAAAACCACGCGTGCTCCGTGAAGTTTGGCCATTTCATCCACCTTTTCTATCAGGTGTTGCAGTTGGTCTTCCATTTTGCGAAGTGCGTCACCCTCAAAAACCAATGGATCGAGATTGGCCTCGAGGTTAAATTTAGCAAGTTCGGTGGTGTAATGCGGATCGTCGAGTTTTTCGAGCAATTCAAGACCTACCATAGATGGCCGAAGATATTTGTCCACAAAGCAAAATTCTTGTTCAGCACCAATGCGCATCACGTCGCTTTCAAACATATCCTTGTCGAGCATGGCCTCTAACGCCTTCATATCCTTGAGGATAGCCGTAACAAACTGTTTGCGTTGTTCTTTATTTTCAACCACAAAAACATCCATTGCTCCCATGTACTCTTCTGATTTTAATATTTGGTTAATCGGGATTTATCCATCCGCTGGTTCGGGTATGAATTTGGTGAAAAAAAACGGGCAATCCCATGCCCGCATCTATTTTACAGAAAATTTAAGTAGTTTTTGTCCTTCTATGGATGCTTCGAGCACGTCGCCTACCACCACAGGCCCCACGCCGCTGGGTGTGCCTGTGAAAATGAGATCTCCCATTTTAAGAGTGAAGTACTTGGAAACGTGTTCGATAAGGGCATCAAAATCGAAAAGCATATCTGCCGAATGTCCCTGTTGGACAACCTGCCCATTTTTCAATAATTCAAACTGAATATTACTTGAATCCGGGAGCGAACTAATTTCCAGAAATTTTGTGCCCAGCGGTGCAGAATGGTCAAATGCCTTTGCCTTTTCCCAGGGAAGCCCTTTTTCTTTGCACACCTGCTGCACGTCTCTCGCAGTAAAATCGATTCCAATTCCTACCTGCGAGTAATATTTGTGAGCAAACTGACGATCGATATGCTTTCCCAATCTGTCTATCCTCAACACGAGCTCTACCTCATAGTGCAGGTCCAGCGTATGCTCTGGATACATGAAGGGGTGGCCTTTCGGCAAAAGGGCTGTTTCCGGTTTGAGGAAAATCACAGGTTCTGCCGGGATTTCACTTTTCATTTCGCGGGCATGGTCCGCATAATTTCTTCCGATGCAAATAATCTTCATAAAGAGGCATTCATGCGGTTGCGGATTTCGCGCAACACTTTTTTGGTGTAAAGCGGAAAGTCTCCATTTAGCATCCACCCGTAATAACCCGGTTCGATGCGCAAAACCTCTTCTACTGTTCTGCCTTTGTGTTTTCCAAAATTGAAAATTTCTTCATTGTCATCATTGTAAATGATGCGGCCCAACATATCTACATTTCGGTGACGCTGAGAAACGATGTGGAGGTGGTCCATATCGTTTTGCACGGGCTTGTACAATTCTCCTTTGCTGTTTTCTATTTCAGCGTCTTTGTACTTTATAAGCTGGGCCATAAACACGTCATAAGTCGCCTGCACATCGGCCATGGCTTCGTGCGCATTGACCATATCTTTACCGCAATAAAATTTGTATCCGGCGCGAAGCGTGCGTTGTTCCATCAAGTGAAAAATGTTTTGTACATCTATCAGGTTGCGGTTTTCGATGCTAAAATCTATACCGCAGCGCAGGAATTCCTCTGCGAGAATGGGGACATCAAATTTATTGGAGTTGTAACCAGCCAAATCGCAATCAAAAATAAACTTGAATAATTTGGGAGCTATTTCCTTAAACGTAGGTGCATCCAATACATGCCGGTCGTAAATGCCGTGAATTTCGGATGATTCGAGTGGTATGGCTATTTCGGGATTGATAAGCATTCTATCAGGTCCCGATACGGGATCGGGCTTGCGCTCTATTCGTCCATCGGGATGAACTTTCATGATTGCGATTTCCACTATCCGGTCTGAAGCCACATTGACGCCTGTGGTTTCCAAATCGAAGAATGCCAAAGGCTTCTTCAGGTTGAGTTGCATGTTATTTTTTTAGTTTAATGATTTTGACGTTTTGATCCTGTCTGATGTGCGAATCATTCACCACAATTACTTCGTTGTAAGGTGCGTAACCATCCACATCAATGTTGAGAAAATACTTTCCGGGATAGAGTGCGATCATGTAACGGTCTGTGATACTGTTTGGATAATACTGACCGATTAGCTCTTCGAATTGGTTTTTAACCTGAATCTGAACTTTTTCAAGTGTATTTCCACCATCTGCCGTAATGAGATTAATGAGAAAGACAGCAGGATCTACGGTATTTAAATCCTCATAAACAATACGATATATATCAAGGTCGCCGTATCCGTCCTCACGAAAAGCTGTGATATATGCAATATCACCCGTCTCATTCCATGAGATGCTCTTTTCATTTGCAGGCGTATTTACTGGATATCCAATATTTTGAGGCGAGGTCCAGTTCCGACTCAAGGAATCGAATGCCGAAAAAAACAGATCATAACCACCCATACCCGGATGGCCTTCGCTGCAGAAGTAGAGGGTTTGACCATCACCAGATAGGGTTGGAAAATCTTCATTCAAGGGGGTATTGATCTCAGCTCCGAGATTTTGGGGTGCACCCCACTGACCAGTCGAAGGCTCTTTGCGGATGGTCCATATATCGAGGTTGCCCTGACCACCCGGTCGATCGCTGCTAAAGAGCATAATGCTGCCATCCTGTGATACCGAACAAGCCGACTCAACTGCGGCAGAGTTGATGGTGGGTTCCAGTTTGATCGGCAGACCATAGCCTCCTTTTTGAAGTTTACTGATGTAAATGTCTCCGAAGGTTGTTATGTTGTCTACATAAAAAAACAAGGTATCACCAGAATTGGTAAGCCCCACACATTGTTCATCAAAGTCTGTATTTACCTTATTGTCAAGACGCGTTGTGTTGGTAAATGCGATGCCATTATTTGCTGCGCTGAAAATATCTGAGGGAAAATATCCGTCAAATTCTGGCTTGGCCCCCGGTTTTATTTTTCGGCGGGAAGTAAAGATCAGAAGTTGCTCATCTTTCGAGATGAAGGGATGATAATCGGGATACATGCTGTTCACTTCCGGACCGAGGTTTTCGAATGATACAGCTACAGGATAAAGAAGGAGGTCCTGAGCCGCGGCAAAATTGGCTTTCAGTCTGGCGAGATAGTCTATATTTTTCTTATTGATCTTCCCGTTTTCTTCAAATTTCCGGACGTAATCCATTGCTCTGTCATATTGCAAATGATAGGTGTAAGCTGTTGCAATATCGAGAAGGTGATCTGCAGGCATTTTACCAAGATTTTCAGCAGCTAAGAGATACTCGAGAGACTGAGGCGGATCGATATTGGTTCTCAGGTAAATCAATCCTGTTTTGATTTGGTAATCCAAAACTTCGGGATTTTTTTCAACCAGGATTTCGTAAATCTTTAGTGCATCAAAATAGTTACCCTTTTCAAATGCTTCAAGGGCTAATTTTGGCTCCTGACTTAAAACCGGAGGTGAAATGCCGATAGAGATGATGCCAAGGCTGAGTGCAAACGGACGTAGATTAATTCTCATGGAATAGCTCATTTATATGATCCGACCCCAATTTTGATTTTTGGAAATTCGAATCCGGCTTGGGATTATTTGGCCACAATATCTATGTATTGAAACTGTCTGTAATCTTGTTGCCTGGTGTTAAAATCATCCTGATAATCGGGTCCCTGGACAGACCCTTCTACTTTAATAAATTTCAACTTCGTCTTGTCCACTTTCATTTCATCTGCAAATTCCAAAATGCGCTTCCTTGCGTCATCAGCACGGAGTTCAGCTAGTTTTTCGTTGTTTCCAAATGTTTTGGTTGGTACTTTGGAAGCACTTCCCACAATGGTAATTTCGACCTGATCTTTTGCGTCTGTCAGCTTTTGTAGGTTGCGCATAAAGCGTTTGAAAACTTGTTCTTCTTCTGCGAGCGCAATTTCATTGTATCCGAAGAAACGTTTGTAACTGGCCGGAATCAAATCTCCTCCTGTTGATGATACTGCTACTACATCGTCTGCTTCTTCGCGGAGAATTGAAACCGTACCATCTTCGGCGATTTTTATCGGATTCAACATCAGTTCCTTATAGATTTCCTGATAGGAACTTTCGCAATCGATAGAGAATGTGTCTGTCGCCACAATTTGGCCACCAATTTCATATTCCACATCATAATCAAAACATGGGGGCAATACGGCCACGAAAGAGCCGTCGCGCTGCCTGGGGGTAAAAACAGTCGATTCGCGCGTGCCCTTGTTGATCACATTAATCACCATGTCGCCAGGCACTTTTTGATTTCCAGCGGTGATGATTAGGCCTCTCAAAAGTGCCAACTTCACCTCCTGCGGTCTCGGAAGATCGATGATGTAAATATCTTTTTCGCCATATCCGGAAGCCTTTACAGAAGAGTAATATGCCCGTTTTCCGTCCGCACTGGTCACAAAAAATACGTCGTCGTCTGTTGTGTTAATTGGGTAACCTATATTTTCCGGTCTCTTCCATTCGCCACTTTCATCGAGGGTGGAAGTGAAAACGTCAAAACCACCCATGCTGTTATGACCCTCAGAGCTAAAATACAGCGTGAGTTCATCTGGAGATATGAATACGGCATCCTCTTCATAAGGCGTATTGATATTGGAACCGAGGTTCATAGGAGCACTCCAATTTCCATTCGGTAGTTTTTTAACGCGGTAAATATCCCGGCCACCCAAGCCACCACTGCGATTGCTTACAAAGTAGGCCATCTGTCCATCTGCCGAAAGCGCCAAATGGGTTTCCCATGAATTGGAATTGATGCCATCCATTTTGATCGGTTCTGTCCAGGTTTCACCCACAAGTTTACTTTCATAAATATTGCCGATACCATTGTCGTCTTTGTAAAGAAAAAGGGTTTGGCCGTCTACTGAAACGTTGATGGTTGCTGAGTGATCATCCGAGTTGATTTCAAGCAATTCAGGGGTTTGCCATTCGCCATTCCTATTTTTATATGAGGCATAAATGTCCTCAAAGAATTCGCCGGATATCCTGTCTTTTACACCAAAGTTGGAACTGTCGGCCCGCAAGCGTTTGGAAGTGAAAAAAAGTGCATTTTCATCAATGGATATTACCGGGCTAAATTCGGGATATGCTGTATTTACCACCGGTCCAAGATTAGTAATGTTAAATTCCACCGGGTTTTTTTGCAACAGACGTGCATTGCCAACCTGTGTCCGACCCAAAATTGCTCCCCCTTGCAGATAATGTTTCCCTGAAGCTTCACCGATGAATTTGGCATAGGCTATTTCGGCCTCGTCCAATTTGTAGTTGAGATGGTACGCCTTGGCGAGATAATAGTATACTTCAATTGGCGACTTTTTTTCGGCAGGACTAAGTGGATCATAATTCTTTGAGATACCAATTTCGATGGCTTGTTCGAGAAATGGGAGGGAGGCATTTTTTTGCCTTCCGGAATTGAGATAAGCTTTACCAGCTCTGTAATTCACATTTCCATTGTCTGGATGGTCTGAAGCCAGACCCGCCCAGATTTGAAAGGCGCGATCAGACTCTCCTTCCTCTTCGAGCCTGCTGGCTTCCTGAAACCTGCTGGAAAAACCTGAGTCCTGCCCAAAAATTTCCCCCTGAGAAGTTAAAATCAAAAAAATCACCGTTATGAGGTGTCGAAAGTGCATTGTACCCATCCTTATCGGAAAATAATTTATCCAAAGCTAATATAAACCTGCAGGTTGGTTTACATCATCCTGTTCAAATTTCCCGATTGATGTCAAATTGCTCTAGAAAATCAGCAACTTTTCTCACAAATGTGCCACCAAGTGCGCCATCTATAATGCGGTGATCGTAGGCATGAGATAGGAACATCATATGTCTGATCCCGATGAAATCGCCTTGCGGGGTCTCAATCACAGCAGGTTTTTTGCGGATTGCACCGACTGCCATAATGGCCGCCTGAGGCTGGTTGATAATAGGCGTACCCATCACATTTCCAAACGTTCCCACATTCGTGAGGGTATAAGTTCCGCCTTGAATATCTTCTGGTTTCAGCTTGTTTTCACGCGCTCTGTGTGCCAGATCATTTACTTTTTTGGCGATGCCGAGTAAGTTGAGTTGATCGCAGTCTTTTATCACGGGTACGATCAGATTTCCGGAAGGCAAAGCCGTGGCCATACCTATGTTGATATGTTTTCTGCGAATAATATTTTGTCCATCGGTAGAAACATTCACCAATGGGAATTGCTTCAGTGCTTTGGCTACAGCCTCCAGAAAAATGGGGGTGAAAGTTAGTTTTTCGCCTTCCCGCTTTTCAAACTTGTCTTTCCACTTATTTCGCCACATCACAATGTTTGTCACATCCGCTTCTACGTACGATGTTACGTGCGGTGATACGTGTTTGGACATCACCATGTGTTCCGCAATGAGCTTACGCATGCGGTCCATTTCAACAATTTCGTCTTCAGCTCCAACCGAAACTTGGGGGCTTTTAATCGCTGCCGATGGCATGGCCGGC
>Ga0105044_10003987_pt1 | contig 20272 bp, 18 predicted proteins | sample MAT01_FD_78092 | JGI IMG/M metagenome (GOLD analysis project Ga0105044, IMG submission 78092) | Freshwater microbial communities from Lake Fryxell liftoff mats and glacier meltwater in Antarctica - MAT-01 | ecosystem: Environmental > Aquatic > Freshwater > Ice > Liftoff microbial mat | place...
TAGGAGTTTAGCTCAGTTGGTAGAGCATCGGTCTCCAAAACCGAGGGTCGTGGGTTCGAGTCCCCCAACTCCTGCCAAGCCTTTTCAACTACTTACGATTTGTTCTGGTTGGAACGGATTCGGGCAGTTGGGAGTTTTCGTTCCCGCTTCGTGCGCCTCCGGCTCAGGTAGTGGGCATCGAGGATTGCGCCCACGTCCTTCGGGCTGTGCCCGGTGAAGGTGGCAATCTCGGCCTCGCTGCATCCGCCAAGGGCAAACCGGGTCACGGCGGTTCCGCGAAGATCGTGGAATGTCAGGCCAGTGACTTTGGCCTTGGCCACGGTCTTGCCCCAACAGGCGCGGAATCCATCCGAGGTTCAAGGCGTCCCGTTCGTCGTAGTGAGGATCGTCACGGCGGTCTTCAACTTGGCGGCAATATCCAGCGCTGTCTTCATTTCGCCTCCGACCGGGATGTTGACGCGACGCCCGCCCTTGCATTGCTTCTAGCGGATGTTCTGGCCGTCGTAGGCCGTCCAAGTCAGGCGCAAGAGGTCGCCCTGCCGCTGGCCCGTCCAGACGGCCAAAAGGTAAGCCAGCCAGAGGTGAGGCGGTGCCACGGCCTTCAAAGCGGCTTCATCTTCGGTCGGCCAGATCGACTCGGCGCGTTGCGACCGATGGAGCTTGCCCGGCCTCCCGCACGGGTTCGACAGGATAAGGCCCCGGTCGTTCGCCCATGCCATGATCGCAGCGAAGGTTGAAAAGGTGTAGTCGGCTTGCCGTCGGGACTTCAACGCCAGCTTGTCGCGCCAAGCCGGAAACTCGGACCGGGTGCGACGGTCGGGCGGGGCGGCAAGGGGGAAGTCGCCAAACTCGGCTTCGATTTGCTTGATCTGGCGAACGTAGTCCTTGCGGGTCAGGGGGGCCAGATCGGTGAATTTCGGGGATGCCTGATAGGCGTTCAAGACCGCCTGAAGGATGCCGTTCGGCTCGTGGACCTTCTTTGATACTGCCTCATTAAAGGCCGCGATAAACTCGGCATCGCCGGGCTTGCCGGGCAGGCGGGGGCCACCCTTCCACGCATAGTAGTTAGGTCACGCTGGACCCATCGGCCAAGCGTTTGGTGATACGATTTATGCCCTTCAGATTAACCCGCATGTTTAGCCTTCCACTGGTCAAAGGGCGACGTAGGGGCCGACTCGGTGCCATCGGCGATGATAACCCGGATTGTGCCATCCGGTGCAACTTCGACCTTTCCTATTGTCAGCCCGGCGGCTTGGGCGGCTTTCACCGCCCTTGCCACATCGGTCTGCCGGAATGTCGAGGGACGCCGGGTCATTGTCTCAGACGATGCCCAAACGGACGCGGAGGGCGTCCTTCACCATTTCCTTGCCGACGTTCGCCATTCCCAGACGGTTGAGGGCCGCGTAGGCCAGCATAAGGACAGGATCATTCACAGGGCCGTCGCGCCATTCGTTGCGGCCCGTCATCTCGTTGTGCCGAAGGTCAGGAAGCACCGAATCGACGTTCCGGGCCAGAAACAAAATCGCGTTGTGCTGGTTTATGATGAGGTCTTTGCCGCGCATCATGGGCGTGCCCAATTGGAGTCCCGATCTGGCAGCGATCATCGCCGGGCCGTGGATCAAGGCTTCTATCTCGGCGTGCTCTTCCTCGCTGATCGTGTCCGCAAAGTCAGACTGCGCCTCTTCAGCCGGGCTGAACCACGGCTTGGGATACTTCATGCCCGCTGCTAGCCCGTTGCATATCTAACGCATCAGATCGGCAACGGGGTAGTCCGCAGTCTAGCCCGCCGCGACGGCGGCCTGCATCAATGCGGACGTGGCCTCTTTTATCGTGCAAGTGCAACACGCAACAAATGTCCCCAGATGCACGGCTTGATCGAAGAGAGCGGGAGTCCTCGGTTCGCCATTGTTTGCCGCGTCCTTCAAAACCCGCTTGGCCCGCTCTGCCATCTGGCGCGCGATGGCGACAGCCTCGGGGATGCCTGACTGATCGACAGCCGCTTTAACCTCCCCTCTGTCGTGCATCGGAACAGCGCGGTGCAGGGCATCAGGGACGGGCGGCAGGGTCTCATGCTCGATTGCGTCGGCGAGCAGGTCGAGGTCGCCTTTGACCCGTTCTTAGCGGCCCCAAGGTGCCACGGTGCCGGGGGCCACGATATAGGACGCGGTGCCGTTCGCGTGTCGCGCCTTGATGTCCACCCCTTCCATGACCCCGTTTGCGGATATCGAACCGGGGGCGAAGAAATGGTGTTCGCCGCTCCCTGCGGTCTTGGCCACAAGCAGGGCCCGCAACTTGATGCGCGCCTTTTTCAGAGTCACGAAACCGTCACGCTCCTTGTGCCGGTCAACGTCCACCACGCCGAAGGTCTCGGTAAGTAGCCCCGGCAACATGTTCGGGTCTTTCCCCCAGACTTAGCGGATGACCTGCGGGTCGGTCGTGGCCTTGATCAAGTAGTCGGAACACTTGGGCGACTTCGGGCCGCGCCTCTGGCCGGTTTTCAGCGTTTCCTCTTGATACCGCAGGGGCATGACGCGGATAAGACGGGCTGCTTGGACGAGGGCGACTTGAAGGTTATGGGGTATTATGATACCATTTTCGCGCGACATTGATCGATCCTCTGTCGTATGGAAGTTTGCCCCCGGTGCTGGTCACACCGGGGGTTTTTCATTGGGGATGGCTGGGATTCTTCCCGTAACTCATTGATACCAATGAGGGGAAATTAGGCCCGGTTGGGCGAATTATTGAATGATTTCAACGGAAAAGGGTGGACTTCAAAACCGAGGGTCGTGGGTTCGGGTCCCCCCAGTTCCTGCCAGGCACCCATCGTTCTTTGCGAGTGTCGGCGCTGGCTGCCTCTGCACTGGTGTGGTGGGTGCTTGAAATTCTGGGGCAGGCGGCGTATCTGACCCTTCGTAGACGTTGAAGGAACTTCTTACCCATGGCCATCACGAATCCCGTTCAGTTTCTGCAGCAGGTGCGCGCGGAGGTGGCAAAGGTCGTCTGGCCCTCGCGTCGCGAAGTGATACTGACCACGATCATGGTCTTTATCATGGCCACGCTGACAGGCGCGTTCTTTTTTCTGGTTGACCTGACCATCCGGACCGGGCTGGAAGCGGTCCTGAACGGGTTTGGCTGAGGCAGCTTTCTACAAAAACTCTTGAACTGGGAGGCCCGCGGGTCTAACTGACTTCAAGTTCAACGGGCATGTGCGCGCGGCGATTCGGGTCGCGCGTTGTTTTTTGTTCAAAGAACGGCGCAAAAGCGCTGCAAGATCAAGGGTTCTCGGGCAATGCCCCTGCGGTTGGAAGGAAGACTTCAGGATGTCGAAGCGGTGGTATTCGGTGAGCGTTCTCTCGAATTTCGAGAAGAAGATCGCCGAACAGATCAGAACAGCCGTGACCGACGCGGGTCTCGAGGATGAGATCGACGAGGTTTTGGTGCCGACCGAAGAGGTCATCGAAGTGCGCCGCGGCAAGAAGGTCACGTCCGAGCGTCGCTTCATGCCGGGCTATGTGCTGGTGCATATGGAGATGACGAACCGTGGCTATCACCTGATTTCCTCGATTAACCGGGTGACCGGCTTTTTGGGGCCGCAGGGCAAGCCGATGCCGATGCGGGATGCCGAAGTGAACCAGATCCTCAATCGTGTGGAAGAGGGTCTGGAGGCGCCGCGCAATCTGATCCGCTTCGAGATCGGCGAGACGGTGCAGGTCACGGACGGGCCTTTCGAAGGCTTTTCGGGCATGGTCGAGGATGTGGATGAGCCGCACAGCCGTCTGAAGGTGACTGTGTCGATCTTCGGCCGGGCAACCCCGGTCGAGCTGGAATTTACTCAGGTCTCCAAAGGGAGCTGAGTGCATCGTGGGAGGTGAGCACCCCGGCCGGTTGGCCGAAGTGACGGACCGCACCACTAAACCGCGCCCCACCCGATCCCGGGCGGGCGCCGTGACAAAGGAGACGGCCAGATGGCCAAGAAGATTATCGGCAGCCTGAAGCTGCAAGTGAAAGCGGGTCAAGCCAACCCTTCGCCACCTGTGGGCCCCGCCCTTGGACAGCGCGGGCTGAACATCATGGCTTTCGTCAAGGAATTCAATGCCAAGACCGCCGACATGGCTCTGGGCACGCCCACACCAGTGATCATCACCTACTATCAGGACAAGTCTTTCAGCCTCGAATTCAAGACGGCTCCGGCGTCTTTCCTGCTGAAACAGGCTGCCGGCCTGCCGCCCGTGGGAAAGCGCAACCGTGCCAAGGGGTCTGTCAAGCCGGGTCACACGGTCGCAGGCGCTGTGACGGTTGCGCAGGTGCGCGCCATTGCCGAGACGAAGATGAAGGACCTGAGCGCCAACTCGATCGACGCCGCGATGAAGATCATCCTGGGGTCGGCCAAGTCCTGTGGCATTGAGATCAAGGGGTAAATCATGGCAAAGCTTGGAAAACGGACCCGCGGCGCGCGTGAAGCCTTTGGTGAAAAGGCGCTGATCTCGGTCGAAGATGCGGTTGCACTGGTCAAGAAATCGGCCACGGCCAAGTTCGACGAGACGCTGGAAGTTGCGATGAACCTCGGTGTTGATCCGCGTCATGCGGACCAGATGGTGCGTGGCGTCGTCACCTTGCCGAACGGCACGGGCAAGACCGTGCGCGTGGCGGTATTTGCGCGAGGCGCAAAGGCAGATGAGGCGAAGGCGGCCGGTGCGGACATCGTTGGGGCCGAAGACCTTATGGAGCAGATCCAGCAGGGCAAGATCGACTTCGACCGTTGTATCGCGACGCCGGACATGATGCCGCTCGTCGGCCGTCTGGGCAAAATCCTCGGGCCGCGTAACCTGATGCCGAACCCGAAGGTCGGAACGGTGACGATGGACGTGGCGGGTGCCGTCGGCAACGCCAAGGGCGGCGAAGTGCAGTTCAAGGTCGAAAAGGCCGGGGTCATTCACGCCGGAATCGGCAAGGTTTCCTTTGCCGATGAAAAGCTGGCGCAGAACCTGCGCGCCTTCGTGGACGCGGTGTCGAAGGCTCGTCCGTCGGGCGCGAAGGGCACGTATCTCAAGAAGGTATCGCTGTCTTCGACCATGGGGCCTGGCGTTTCCGTGGACCTTGCTTCGGCTACCACGCGCTGAGAATGAGGCGGGGGTAGGCCCCCGCCGCCTGAATTCCCATCCCGCAAGGGGTGGGCGTCCGGGCCGCAAGGCCCGGTTCTGTCCGAGACGGTGGGTGGCGCGCAAACGCCTTAATGTCCTGCCCGAGATGGGGATCGAGACGATTTTCACCCAAGGGTGATCTTGTTTCGGGAACCTTCGCGGACCCGAACGCCCCGTCTTCGGAGGGGGCATACATGAGCCGGGGGGAAACCCCCAACCTTGGAGTGAAACTGTGGATAGAGCCCAGAAAGAGAAAGTGGTCGACGAACTCGGCCAGATCTTCGCAAGCTCTGGCGTCGTAGTGGTTGCCCATTACGCGGGAATGACAGTCAAACAGATGCAGGACCTGCGCGCCAAAATGCGCGACGTTGGCGGGTCCGTTCGCGTTGCCAAGAACAAGCTCGCCAAGATCGCCCTCGGCGGAAAACCCGGATTCAAGATGGGTGACCTGCTCTCGGGCATGACCGTAATGGCCTTTTCCGAGGACCCTGTCGCAGCTGCGAAGGTCGCGGAAGCCTATGCCAAGGTGAACGAGAAATTCGTGATCCTTGGCGGGGCAATGGGCGATGCGGTTCTGGACCAGGCTGGTGTGAAAGCCGTGGCCTCCATGCCGTCACGTGATGAGCTGATCGCTCAGATCGTGGCATGCATCGGAAGCCCCGCGTCGAGCATTGCCGGGGCCATTGGTGCGCCTGCCTCTAACATCGCAAGCATCCTTTCGACCATCGAGGAGAAGGCCGCGGCCTGACCATGATCCCGCGTGGTTGACTCCACGCCGTTGGAACCCATCTCAAACGTACGGAATGAAAAAATGGCTGATCTGAACAAACTCGCAGAAGAGATCGTTGGTCTGACCCTCCTGCAGGCGCAGGAACTGAAGACCATACTGAAAGACAAGTACGGCATCGAGCCGGCCGCCGGTGGCGCCGTCATGATGGCTGCAGCACCCGCTGCTGCGGCCGAAGCCGTGGAAGAGAAGACCGAATTTGACGTGGTCCTGACCGAAGCCGGTCCGAACAAGATCAACGTCATCAAGGAAGTCCGCACCATCACGGGCCTTGGTCTGAAAGAAGCCAAGGACCTCGTCGAGGCCGGCGGCAAGGTCAAGGAAGGCGCCTCCAAAGCCGACGCCGAGACCATGAAGAAGAAGCTCGAAGATGCTGGTGCCAAGGTCGAGCTGAAGTGATCGCCGCCGGGGCCTTCGTGCTACTGACGTGATTTTCTGGCTGGGGCGGAGGACTTTCCGCCCCAGCCAAACGCATCTTGGCGGTGGCTTTTGGACAAGCCTCTTCTCAGGTGCGTGACGGGTTCGGGAGCTGCCCTGCGGGACGGGCGGCATGAATGGGACCCATCCTCCTGCTTCGCATGCGGTGCGCGCCCGTGGCCCGACGGGTGGTGTGCCAGCGAAATGATGAAAGGTAGCGACGAGCATGGCGCAAGCTTATGTTGGCCAGAAGCGGATCCGGCGGTATTTCGGCAAGATCCGTGAAGTTCTGGAAATGCCGAACCTGATCGAGGTTCAGAAATCCTCCTACGACCTCTTCCTGCGTTCGGGCGAAGGCCCGAAGCCAGGCGATGGCGAGGGGATTCAGGGAACGTTCCAGTCGGTATTTCCGATCAAGGACTTCAATGAGACTGCCGTGCTCGAGTTCGTGAAATACGAGCTGGAAAAGCCGAAGTATGACGTAGACGAATGCCAAAGCCGCGACATGACCTATGCAGCCCCTCTGAAGGTGACGCTGCGCCTGATCGTGTTTGATGTCGATGAGCAGACCGGGGCACGGTCGGTGAAGGACATCAAGGAACAGGACGTCTTCATGGGCGACATGCCGCTGATGACGAACAACGGCACGTTCATCGTGAACGGCACCGAGCGCGTGATCGTCAGCCAGATGCACCGCTCTCCGGGTGTGTTCTTCGACCATGACAAGGGCAAGACCCACTCCTCGGGCAAGCTCTTGTTTGCGTGCCGGATCATTCCGTACCGCGGCTCGTGGCTCGACTTCGAATTCGACGCGAAGGACATCGTGTTCGCCCGCATCGACCGTCGCCGCAAGCTGCCGGTGACCACGCTGCTCTATGCGCTTGGCATGGATCAGGAAGGCATCATGGATGCCTATTACGAAACGGTAATGTTCCGCCACGTGAAGGGCAAGGGCTGGGTTACGCGCTTCTTTGCAAACCGGGTTTCGGGCACGCGGCCGACCTATGATCTGGTCGATGCCGCCACGGGTGAGGTCATCCTCAAGGCGGGCGAAAAGGCCACGCCGCGGATGGTCAAGAAGTGGAAAGACGAGGGCACGGTTACCGAACTGCTGGTGCCGTTCGAGCATATCCTTGGCCGGTTCGTCGCAAAGGACATGATTAACGAAGAGACCGGCGAGATCTGGGTCGAGGCTGGCGACGAGCTGACCATGGAATATGACCGCGACGGTGCGGCCAAGGGTGGCAGCGTCAAGTCGCTGCTGGAAAAGGGCATCACCGAGATACCGGTTCTGGATATCGACAATGTGAACGTGGGCCCCTACCTGCGCAATACGATGGCGGCAGATAAAAACATGGGACGCGACACCGCGCTTATGGACATCTACCGTGTGATGCGCCCGGGCGAGCCGCCGACGGTCGAGGCTGCAAGCCAACTGTTCGACACGCTGTTCTTTGACAGCGAACGCTATGACCTCTCGGCCGTAGGCCGGGTCAAGATGAACATGCGCCTCAATCTCGGCAAGCCGGACACGCAGCGCACGCTGGACCGCGACGACATCGTGGCCTGCATAAAGGCGCTGACCGAACTCCGCGATGGCAAGGGTGAGATCGACGACATCGACCACCTCGGCAACCGCCGGGTGCGCTCGGTCGGCGAGTTGATGGAGAACCAGTACCGCGTCGGCCTGCTGCGGATGGAGCGTGCGATCAAGGAGCGGATGAGTTCGGTGGAAATCGACACGATCATGCCGCAGGATCTGATCAACGCGAAACCGGCGGCAGCGGCAGTGCGGGAGTTCTTTGGCTCCAGCCAGTTGTCGCAATTCATGGACCAAACCAACCCGCTGTCCGAAGTGACGCACAAGCGCCGCCTGTCGGCCCTCGGGCCGGGCGGTCTGACCCGTGAGCGTGCAGGCTTTGAAGTCCGTGACGTACACCCGACCCACTATGGCCGGATGTGCCCGATCGAGACGCCCGAAGGCCAGAACATCGGCCTGATCAACTCGCTCGCGACCTTTGCGCGCGTGAACAAGTACGGCTTCATCGAAACGCCGTATCGCAAGGTGATCGACAACAAGGTGACCGATGAGGTTGTCTATATGTCGGCCACCGAGGAAATGCGACACACGGTGGCGCAAGCCAACGCGGCGCAGGACAGCGAAGGACGGTTCACCGATGATCTGATCTCCAGCCGGAAGGCCGGGGAATTCATGCTGAACCCGCCGGATGCCATCGACCTGATCGACGTGTCGCCAAAGCAGCTGGTGTCGGTTGCGGCCTCGCTCATCCCGTTCCTTGAAAACGACGATGCGAACCGCGCACTGATGGGCTCGAACATGCAGCGCCAGGCGGTGCCCTTGCTGCAATCGGACGCGCCCTTCGTTGGCACCGGGATCGAGGCCGTCGTTGCCCGCGACTCTGGCGCCGCCATCATGGCGCGCCGGGCGGGTGTGATCGACCAGGTCGACGCCACCCGCATCGTGGTCCGCGCGACCGAAATGCTGGACCCCGGAGAGCCGGGCGTCGACATATACCGTCTGCGCAAGTTCAAACGGTCGAATCAATCTTCCTGCATCAACCAGCGCCCGCTGGTGAAGGTGGGCGATGTGGTGGTGCGCGGCGAAGTGGTGGCCGACGGCCCCTGCACCGACATGGGCGAGCTGGCTCTGGGCCGGAACGTGGTCGTGGCTTTCATGCCTTGGAATGGCTACAACTACGAGGATTCGATCCTTATTTCGGAACGCATCCTGCGCGACGACGTCTTCACCTCGATCCACATCGAGGAATATGAAGTCGCGGCCCGGGACACCAAGCTTGGTCCGGAAGAGATCACCCGCGATATTCCGAACGTGGGCGAAGAGGCGCTGCGCAACCTTGATGAGGCGGGCATCGTCTATATCGGGGCCGAAGTGCAGCCGGGCGACATCCTCGTGGGCAAGATCACGCCCAAAGGCGAGAGCCCGATGACGCCGGAGGAAAAGCTTCTGCGCGCCATCTTTGGCGAAAAGGCGTCGGACGTGCGCGACACCTCGCTGCGCCTGCCGCCCGGAGCGTACGGGACCATTGTCGAGGTGCGGGTCTTCAACCGCCACGGCGTGGACAAGGACGAACGCGCCCTGCAGATCGAGCGGGAAGAAGTCGAACGTCTGGCCCGTGACCGCGACGACGAACTCGCGATCCTCGAGCGCAACATCTATGCACGCCTCAAGGCCCTGGTGACCGGCAAGGTTGCTGTGAAGGGCCCGAAGGGAATCAAGTCCGGATCGACCATCGACGAAGAGCTTCTGGGCACGCTCAGCCGTGGCCAGTGGTGGCAGCTGGCATTGGGCGAAGAGGCTGATGCAAAGGACGTCGAGGCGCTGCATGACCAGTACGAGGCGCAGAAACGCGCGCTCGACCACCGCTTTGACGACAAGGTTGAAAAGGTGCGTCGCGGCGACGATCTGCCTCCGGGCGTGATGAAAATGGTCAAGGTCTTTGTGGCCGTGAAGCGCAAGCTGCAGCCGGGCGACAAGATGGCCGGCCGTCACGGCAACAAGGGCGTGATTTCCAAGGTGGTTCCGATCGAGGACATGCCCTTCCTTGCCGACGGTACGGCCGTGGACCTGGTGCTCAACCCGCTCGGCGTGCCGAGCCGGATGAACGTGGGACAGATTCTGGAAACCCACATGGGCTGGGCCGCGCGTGGTCTGGGCCTGCGGATTGACGAGGCCTTGAAGGAATATCGCCGGTCCGGCGACATGACCCCGGTGCGCGAGGCTGTGCGTCTTGCCTATGGCGACGAGACGTATGAGGAAGCCTTCGCCGGTCAGGACGAAGATACCTTCCTCGAACTCGCAGGCAATGTGACCAAGGGCGTGCCGATTGCGTCCCCGGTATTCGACGGCGCGAAGGAGGCGGACGTGAATGACGCCCTACGTCGCGCAGGCTTTGACACGTCGGGCCAGTCGGTGGTCTTCGATGGCCGCTCGGGGGAACAGTTCACCCGCAAGGTCACCGTGGGCGTGAAGTACATGCTGAAACTCCACCACCTGGTGGACGACAAGCTGCACGCACGCTCGACCGGGCCGTACTCGCTCGTCACGCAGCAACCTCTGGGCGGCAAGGCCCAGTTCGGTGGCCAGCGTCTGGGCGAAATGGAGGTCTGGGCCCTGGAAGCGTACGGTGCCGCCTACACCCTGCAGGAAATGCTGACGGTGAAGTCGGACGATGTGGCAGGCCGGACCAAGGTCTACGAGTCGATCGTCAAGGGCGAGGACAACTTCGAGGCCGGGGTCCCGGAATCGTTCAATGTGCTCGTCAAGGAAGTACGGGGTCTCGGCCTCAACATGGAACTCCTGGATGCGGAGGAGGAGTGAAAGACAAAAATCTTCACCGAGATTTTTGGCAGGTTCCCCCGTCAGGGAACTTGTCTCACCCCTCTGACCGCAACCCTATGATTGGGAATGTAGAATGAACCAGGAACTCAGCACCAACCCGTTCAACCCGGTTGCCCCCGTCAAGACCTTCGACGAGATCAAGATCTCTCTGGCCAGCCCGGAGCGGATCCTCTCGTGGTCCTACGGCGAGATCAAGAAGCCGGAAACCATCAATTACCGCACGTTCAAGCCCGAGCGTGACGGCCTGTTCTGTGCCCGGATATTCGGGCCGATCAAGGATTACGAATGCCTCTGCGGCAAATACAAACGCATGAAGTATCGCGGCGTTGTCTGCGAAAAATGCGGCGTTGAAGTCACCTTGCAAAAGGTGCGCCGTGAGCGGATGGGGCACATCGAACTGGCCGCACCCGTCGCCCACATCTGGTTCCTGAAGTCGCTGCCGAGCCGGATCGGCCTGATGCTCGACATGACGCTGCGGGATCTTGAGCGGATCCTGTATTTCGAAAACTATGTGGTGATCGAGCCGGGTCTCACCGACCTTACCTATGGTCAGCTGATGACCGAAGAAGAGTTCCTCGACGCGCAGGACCAGTATGGTGCCGATGCCTTTACCGCCAACATCGGCGCAGAGGCGATCCGCGAAATGCTGTCCGCGATTGATCTGGAGACCACGGCCGAGCAGCTGCGGGCGGATCTCAAAGAGGCCACCGGCGAGCTGAAGCCGAAAAAGATCATCAAGCGACTGAAGATCGTCGAGAGCTTCCTCGAGTCGGGGAACCGGCCCGAATGGATGGTTCTGACCGTGCTGCCGGTGATTCCGCCGGAATTGCGCCCGCTCGTCCCGCTGGACGGCGGCCGGTTTGCCACGTCAGACCTGAACGACCTTTACCGCCGGGTCATCAACCGCAACAACCGCCTGAAGCGGCTGATTGAACTGCGTGCGCCCGACATCATCGTGCGCAACGAAAAGCGGATGCTGCAAGAGGCCGTGGACGCGCTCTTTGACAACGGCCGCCGTGGCCGCGTGATCACCGGAACCAACAAGCGCCCGCTGAAATCGCTCAGCGATATGCTGAAGGGCAAGCAGGGTCGCTTCCGCCAGAACCTTCTGGGCAAGCGGGTCGACTTCTCGGGCCGTTCGGTCATCGTGACCGGGCCGGAGCTGAAGCTGCACCAGTGCGGGTTGCCAAAGAAGATGGCTTTGGAGCTTTTCAAGCCGTTCATCTACTCGCGGCTGGAAGCCAAAGGGCTTTCCAGCACCGTCAAGCAGGCGAAAAAGCTGGTGGAGAAGGAACGTCCCGAAGTCTGGGATATCCTGGACGAGGTCATCCGCGAACATCCGGTTCTGTTGAACCGGGCGCCGACGCTTCACCGTCTGGGCATTCAGGCATTCGAGCCGATCCTGATCGAAGGCAAGGCAATCCAGCTGCACCCGCTGGTATGCTCGGCCTTCAACGCCGACTTTGACGGCGACCAAATGGCCGTGCACGTCCCCCTTTCGCTGGAAGCCCAGCTTGAGGCGCGCGTCTTGATGATGTCGACGAACAACGTGCTGTCGCCCGCCAACGGCGCGCCGATCATCGTGCCGTCGCAAGACATGGTGCTCGGGCTTTACTACACCACCATGGAACGCAAGGGCATGGTCGGTGAAGGCATGGCCTTCCGCGACGTCGAGGAGGTGGAACATGCGCTTTCCGCCGGGGCCGTCCACCTGCACGCCCGGATAAAGGCGCGGATCAAGCAGATCGACGAGACCGGCAACGAAGTGTGGAAGCGCTTCGAAACCACGCCTGGCCGTTTGCGTCTGGGCAACCTTCTGCCGCTCAACGCCAAGGCACCGTTCGATCTGGTCAACCGACTGTTGCGCAAGAAGGATGTGCAGAACGTCATCGACACCGTCTACCGCTATTGCGGGCAGAAAGAGTCGGTCATTTTCTGCGACCAGATCATGACGATGGGCTTCCGGGAAGCCTTCCGTGCCGGGATTTCATTCGGCAAGGACGACATGCTGATCCCGGACTCCAAATGGCCGATCGTGAATGAGGTTCGCGATCAGGTGAAGGAGTTCGAACAGCAGTACATGGATGGCCTGATCACTCAGGGCGAAAAGTACAACAAGGTGGTCGATGCCTGGTCCAAATGCTCGGACAAGGTGGCGGCGGACATGATGTCGGCGATCTCTGCAGTGCAGTATGATGATACCGGCGCAGAGATGGAGCCGAACTCGGTCTACATGATGTCCCACTCCGGGGCGCGTGGTTCGCCTGCGCAGATGAAACAACTGGGCGGCATGCGTGGACTGATGGCCAAGCCATCCGGGGAGATCATCGAGACGCCGATCATCTCGAACTTCAAGGAAGGCCTGACCGTTCTTGAATATTTCAACTCCACCCACGGCGCCCGAAAGGGTCTCGCGGACACGGCGCTGAAGACGGCAAACTCGGGGTATCTGACACGACGTCTGGTGGACGTCGCACAGGACTGCATCGTTCGCAGCCATGACTGTGGCACCGACCGCGCCATCACTGCCGAAGTGGCCGTGAACGACGGCGAAGTGGTACAGTCGCTGGCAGACCGTGTGCTGGGCCGGGTGGCCGCCGATGACGTTCTGGTGCCTGGCACCGATGAGGTGGTCGTGGCCGCGGGCGAGATCATCGACGAGCGTCGCGCCGACCTGATCAGCCAGGCTGGTGTGCTGAAGATGCGCATCCGCAGTCCGCTGACATGCGAGGCCGAAGAGGGTGTTTGCGCGACTTGCTATGGGCGCGACCTTGCCCGCGGCACACTGGTCAACATCGGCGAGGCGGTGGGCATCATCGCCGCGCAATCGATCGGTGAACCCGGTACGCAGCTTACGATGCGGACGTTCCACATCGGTGGCATCGCGCAGGGCGGCCAGCAATCGTTCCTTGAGGCGAGCCAGGAAGGCAAGATCGAGTTCCGCTTTGGTGGTGCGGCGTCTTCTTCTCCGTCAGCAAAAGGAGCGACAAGCACGCAAGTCCTTGAAGGAGCGGCGCCTGTCCAAATCGCCGCTCGAAGCTCGAACCTGCTCACAAATGCGAGCGGGGACAATGTAGTGATGGCCCGGAACATGGCCATCGTCATCGTCGACGAGGCGGGAGCGGAACGTGCCGTGCACAAGGTGACCTACGGGGCCAAGGTGCACGTCAAGGAAGGACAGGCAGTAAAGCGCGGCAACAAGCTCTTCGAATGGGACCCCTACACCCTGCCGATCATCGCCGAAAAGGGCGGTGTGGCAAAGTTCGTCGACCTGATCTCGGGCATCTCGGTGCGCGAAGATACCGACGAGGCCACCGGCATGACACAAAGGATCGTCAGCGATTGGCGCTCGGCTCCGCGTGGCAATGACCTCAAGCCGGAGGTCATCATCATGAACCCGGCGACGGGCGAACCGGTGCGCAACGAGGCGGGTAACCCCATCACCTATCCGATGTCGGTTGACGCGGTTCTGTCAGTCGAAGACCAACAGGAAATCCTGCCGGGCGACGTGATTGCCCGGATCCCGCGCGAAGGCGCCAAGACCAAGGACATCACCGGGGGTCTTCCCCGCGTGGCGGAACTGTTCGAGGCGCGCAGGCCAAAGGACCACGCGATCATCGCGGAAACCGATGGCTATGTGCGGTTCGGCAAGGACTACAAGAACAAGCGCCGCATCACCGTCGAGCCCGTGGATGATACGCATCAGGCCGTCGAATACATGATCCCCAAGGGCAAGCACATTCCGGTTCAGGAAGGCGACTTTGTCCAGAAGGGCGACTATATCATGGACGGCAATCCCGCGCCGCATGACATCCTGCGAATTCTGGGTGTCGAGGCGCTGGCCAACTACATGATCGACGAAGTGCAGGACGTCTACCGCCTGCAGGGCGTGAAGATCAACGACAAGCATATCGAGGTGATCGTGCGCCAGATGCTCCAGAAATTCGAGATTCTGGACTCGGGCGAGACGACGCTTCTGAAGGGCGAGCATGTCGACAAGGCGGAACTGGAAGAATACAACCTGAAGGCCACAAACCTCGGGATGCGTGAAGCCACTGCCGAGCCGATCCTTCTGGGCATCACGAAGGCCAGCCTGCAGACGCGGTCCTTCATCTCGGCGGCGTCTTTCCAGGAAACCACCCGGGTGCTGACAGAAGCGTCGGTCCAGGGAAAGCGCGACAAGTTGGTCGGGTTGAAGGAAAACGTGATCGTCGGGCGGTTGATTCCGGCGGGCACGGGCGGGGCCACCACACGCGTCAAGAAGATCGCAGCAGACCGCGACATCATGGTCATCGAGGCGCGCAAGTCCGAGGCAGAGCATGCCGCGGCGCTGGCCGCCCCGATCCTTACGACACCCTCGGCGCCGGACTTTGGCCTGATAGACACGGTGGAGAGCCGCGATTGAGAACAGAGCCGGGCCCCTGAACAGGTCCGGCGAGACCTTGGCCCCGCCAGCCGGATTGTGCTGGCGGGGCTTTTTGTTGCGAAGCGGGCTCAGGTGCCCCGGGCAAGGCCATAATGCAGATTTCCGACAATACCCGCGGCGCAATCTACATGGTCATCAGCATGGCGGCTTTCACCTTGAACGACACTGCGATGAAGGCGGTGGCGCAGACGTTGCCGCTGTTCCAGTCCATTGCCTTGCGGGGCCTAGTGTCGGTGGTGGCGCTGGTGATCCTTGGCCTTGCGATGCGGTCCTTGCACTTTACCTTGCCGCGCGTGGATCGCGGACCCGTCCTTGTGCGCTCGTTGGCGGAGGTGGGAGGCACGGTGCTGTTCCTCGGCGCGCTGGTGCATATGCCCATCGCGAACTTGTCGGCCATCATGCAGTTCCTGCCGCTGGCTGTGGCGCTGGCTGCGGCCGTGGTGTTCCGCGAGCGGATCGGCTGGCGGCGGCTAAGCGCGATCCTGATCGGCTTCATCGGTGTGCTGATCATCATCCGCCCGGGGCCTGAGGGGTTTTCCGTCTGGTCGGTCATGGGTCTCGGCTCGGTTTTGTGCGTCGTGGTGCGGGACCTTGCGACGCGGCAGCTGTCGCGGGAAACCTCTTCGGTGACAGTAGCGGTGTGGGCCGCTGCCGTAGTCGCCGCAACCGGCGCCGCCGTTGCAGCCTGGGAAGGCTGGCAGACGGTTTCCGCGCATCAGGGCCTTCTGATCGCCGCCTCCTCCAGCATGCTGATCGTGGGCTACATGTTCTCGATCATGGTCATGCGTGTGGGAGAGATCGGCTTCATTGCACCGTTTCGCTACACCGCATTGATCTGTGCGATCGCCCTGGGCTGGGCAGTTTTTGGCGATTTTCCAGATGGCTGGACGCTGTTTGGCTCGCTGATCGTGGTGGGGACGGGTGTCTTTACCATATTGCGCGAGGCGCGGCTGAAATCCGCGAAAGCATGAGCGAAAGCGTCACGCACGCCGTGCCTGTGCTTGCGAGATATGCTAACGCAGCCGAACCAAGAGTGAGTCGGACCCATGCCCCCCCTTTCCGTCGTGATACCGGCCCGTAACGAGGCTGGAAACATCGGAGCCCTGATCGACGAGATCGTGGCCGCGCTTGCGCCGCTCGGATCGTTCGAGGTGATCGTGGTCGATGACGGTTCCACCGATGACACCGCGCGCGAACTGGCGGTCAAGGCAGTGACGGTCCCCTCGCTGCGGGTCCTGCGGCATCCGGTCTCGGCGGGGCAGAGTGCGGCGATCCATTCCGGCGTGCGCGCGGCGAAGGGAGAGATCGTCTGTATGCTGGACGGCGACGGGCAAAATCCGCCTGCCTTCCTGCCGGGATTGATTTCCCCGCTGCAGCGGCCGGGGGCGGAGTCTGTGGGTTTGGTGGCCGGACAACGGCAGAAACGGCAAGACACCTGGTCGCGCAAGGCCGCCTCACGGTTTGCCAATGGCCTGCGGTCCTGGCTTTTGAACGATGGCACCCGCGATACCGGCTGCGGGCTCAAGGCGTTCCGGCGGGATGCCTACCTCGCATTGCCCTATTTCGATCACATGCACCGCTATCTGCCCGCGCTTTTTGCGCGTGATGGCTGGACGGTGGAGCTGGTGGATGTAGGGCACCGGCCCCGCGGGGCAGGGCGGTCGAACTACTCCAATTACCAGCGGGCTCTGGTGGGGATTTTCGATCTGATGGGCGTGATGTGGCTGATCCGGCGGCGCAAGAAGTCCGCACCGGTTGCGCTGGAAGGACAGTCCTGATGCAGACGATCATGAGCCTTCTGGGTGCCAAGACCGCTGCAGACACTGCCTGGCTGGTTGTCGGGCTTCTGGGTCAGCTGATGTTCACCGCGCGCTTCATCGTGCAGTGGATCGCGTCGGAGCGGGCCGGACGGTCTGTCGTGCCGCTGGCCTTTTGGTATTTCTCGCTCTTTGGCGGGATGATCGTGCTGGCTTACGGCGTTCAGAAGGTGGAGCCGGTGATCATCCTTGGCCAGTTGCCGGGCGTGGTGATCTACAGCCGGAACCTGTGGCTGATCCACAAGGAAAAACGTGACAACGCGGTCTGACGCCACGGGGTGGTTCCACCCGGCGCTGCTGATCGTGCTGGCAGTGACGGCGGCGCGGCTGGTGCTTCTGGCGTTCAACCGCACCGACCTGTTTGTCGATGAAAGCCAATATTGGTTGTGGGGCAAGGAGCTGGCCTTCGGCTACTATTCCAAACCCCCGCTGATCGGGTGGGTTATCGGGGCCGTGACCTCGGCTGCGGGGTCGGATGCCGCGTTCTGGGTGCGCAGTCCGGCGGCGGTGTTTCATGGCGCAACGGCTCTGGTTCTGGGGCGGATTGCGGCCGAGGTCTGGGGCAGGGCGCCTGCGATCTGGGTCGCGGTGGTTTACGCGACCCTGCCCTTTGTTGCTCTGGGCAGCCTCTTGATCTCTACCGACACGATCATGGCGCCGTTCTTTGCGGCGGCGCTATGGGGCTGGCTGCGGCTGGTGCGCGGGGGGGGATGGGGCTTTGCGCTGCTGGCCGGGGCTATGGCGGGCCTTGCAGTCATGGCGAAGTATGCGGGCGTCTATGTGCTGGTCGGCATGGCAGCTGCGGCCGTTCTGGTGCCCGACGCACGGATTAGGCTACGGGACGGGGCGCTGATCCTGGTGGCCTTTGGGCTGGTCATTTTGCCCAATGTGCTATGGAACCTGAACCACGACCTCGTGACCGTGTCGCATACCATGGACAACGTGGGTTGGGTGAAGGAGGCCGAACCCCTGTCGCGGCTGCATCCGGATCGACTGGCCGAATTCCTTGGTTCGCAATTCGCGGTCTTCGGGCCTGTGATGTTTGGCGCCCTGCTGTGGCGGCTCTGGCGGCCTGTGGGCGCCGAGGAGCGGATGCTTCTGTGCGTGGCGGTGCCGATCCTGATCATCGTCTCGGTCCAGGCGCTGATGGAGAAGGCTTATGCCAACTGGGCGGTGGGGGCGTATTTTGCGGCTGTGCTGATCGTGGTGCCGCCGCTTCTGGCGCAGGCGCCGCGTCTCTTGCGGGTGTCGATGGGGATCAACGGGGCAATTGCGCTGGCCTTGCCGTTGTTGACGCTGGTCCCGGGGCTTTCGCTTGGGAACGGCCCGCTGCTGCAGCGCTATCTGGGTCAGGCCGGTCTCTCCGCGCAGATCGCGGCCGAGGCGAAGGCTATAGGCGGATTGCCCATCGTGGCGGATCGGCGCGACGTGCTGGCCGATCTGTTCTATCGCGGCATCCCCGCCTTTGCCGCGCCGCCGCGCGGTCGTCCGCAGCATTACTACGAACTCCGCCATGCCCTGCCCGAGACAGAGGCAGGCCAGGTGCTGTGGGTCAGCGGCACCGCCCCGGTCTGTGACGGTCAGCCGGTCGCCCCGCACCACAGCTTTGATCTGTCGGGCGGGACCTATGCGGGCGCGGGCATCGCGGCCTTTGTGATCCCTGCAGGCTGCGCCCATGCCCGGCCCTGACCTGCGACGGTTGTGGGGCGTTCTGGCCGTGGTGACGCTGCTCGCCGTGCTGATACTCGGGCTGTTCCCGGCAATCGACCTTGGCGCATCGGCGCTGTTCTTTCACCCGGGCAGTCGCGTGGGCGCGGGCTTCTGGATCGACGCTCTGCCTGCGTCAGGCGTCTTTCGCTATGCGCTTTGGTATGCGTCGCTCGCGCTCGTGATGGTGGCGCTGGTCGGGCTGGCCCTCGCGGGGGTGCGTCAGGCACCGGCTCTTGGGATGCCCGCGCGGGTCTGGGCGTTCATCCTTGCGCTTTACCTCCTTGCACCGGGAGTGATCGTGAACCTTTGGCTCAAGGCCTATTGGGGCCGCGCGCGACCGGCGAATGTGGTTGAATTCGGCGGGCCGCAGGACTTCACGCCGTTTTGGCAGATGGCGGATCAGTGCCAGTCAAACTGCTCCTTCGTATCGGGCGAGGGTGCGGCGGCGATGGCGCTTGGCATCAGCCTCTATGTGCTGATCCGGGCTGCGGGGTCGGGCCTTTCGCCGGCGCTGCGCCGAGCAGGTTTAATGTTGGCGCTGGCAATACCGGTGCTCGGGGGGGCACAGCGGCTGATCACGGGGCGCCATTTCCTGTCGGACACGATCATGGCCATGGCGATTGTCGCGGCGGTGGCGCTGGTCCTGCAGTCGGTGATCCTCCGCCCGGCCCGGCCGCGTTGATGGGGGGCCGCGCCCGCGCCCGAGCCGCGCCCGAGGTGCAACCTAGCCGCAAAACCCCGGGTCCAAGGCGGGGTCCGGGGTTAGGGCCGTCGCGTGTTGACAACCCCGGCGACTCCCCCTATACGCCGCCCATCCCGAGCGGTGGATCAATCCATCCCGGGAGTCAGAAAGCTTGATGTGGTCACGATCCGGGTTTATGCGCCCCGATCCTCTGGAATTCCACCGCGTCGTCCCCATGCGCAGGGGACGTCTGCGGTTTTAGCAGTTTGCGGTAGGCGCAAGGTGCCGTCGAGAAGTAGTGTCCCGGGGTCCGGGGCGAGTATTGACAGAGCAACACGGGGTACGTGAATGCCGACGATCCAACAGCTCATCCGCAAACCGCGGGAGCCCAACGTTCGCAAGTCCAAGTCGCAGCACTTGGAATCTTGCCCACAGAAGCGCGGTGTTTGCACGCGTGTCTACACGACCACACCGAAGAAGCCGAACTCGGCCATGCGGAAAGTCGCAAAAGTGCGTCTGACCAACAGCTTTGAAGTGATCTGCTACATTCCCGGCGAAAAGCACAACCTTCAGGAACACTCTGTGGTTCTGATCCGGGGCGGCCGTATCAAAGACCTTCCGGGTGTGCGCTATCACATCCTTCGCGGCGTTCTGGATACCCAGGGCGTCAAAGAACGTCGTCAGCGCCGATCGAAATACGGCGCCAAGCGTCCGAAGTGAGGAGATAACAAATGTCCCGTCGTCACGCCGCCGAAAAGCGCGAAATCCTGCCCGACGCCAAATATGGCGATAAGGTTCTGACCAAATTCATGAACAACCTGATGATGGACGGCAAGAAATCCGTCGCTGAATCGATTGTTTACGGCGCACTGGAGCGGGTTCAGACCCGTCTGAAGCGTGAGCCTGTCCAA
>Ga0105044_10003995_pt1 | contig 20259 bp, 20 predicted proteins | sample MAT01_FD_78092 | JGI IMG/M metagenome (GOLD analysis project Ga0105044, IMG submission 78092) | Freshwater microbial communities from Lake Fryxell liftoff mats and glacier meltwater in Antarctica - MAT-01 | ecosystem: Environmental > Aquatic > Freshwater > Ice > Liftoff microbial mat | place...
GCGACGCGCGGGTTCTGCGTCGGCCATGTCGGCCCCGAGGCCGCGCATGGCGGGCCGATTGCGCTGCTGCGCGATGGCGACATCATCACGATGAACGCCATCACCGGGGAATTGTCGGTGGCGGTGTCGGATGCGGAACTGGCCACCCGCAAGGCGGCCTGGGCCGGACCGCGCAAGACGGCCTATACCTCGGGCGCGATCTACAAGTTCACGCAACTGGTCGGCGGCGCGCGCTGGGGGGCGGTGACGCATCCGGGCGCCAAGGGTGAAAGCCACATCTACATGGACCAGTAGGGTGCGCTTCAGCGCACCTTTGCTGGCCCTTGCCGCCCTGCTGGGCTGCGACGTGCTGAACGAGGCGCGGGGCGTGCGCACCTTTGCGCTGCTGGACGGCACGGTGCATGCGCGCGGCCCGGACGGGTTCTGCGTCGATCCCGCCGCCAGTCGCCCCGACGCGGGCTTTGCCGCGATGGGCGGCTGTGCGCTGATCTCGGCCATTGCGCTGATGCCGCAGACCGAAGGGCTGATCACCGTGCAGTTCGGCGCGGCGGGCAGCGCCGCCGTCGATGGCGACGAGGCGGCGGTCGTGGCGCTGTTGCGCTCGGCCCAGGGTGCGGGGCTTTTGTCAGCCACCGGCCGGCCCGAGGCCATCGTCGTGAACGGGATCGAGACCTTGCCCGGCACCGTCATGGTCCGCTTCAGCGACGCCGCACCGCCGTTGGCGCAGGGGCTGGAGCAGGTGGAATGGCGCGCCTTTCTTGACCTGCGCGGGCGGCTGGTGACGGTCAGCGTGCGCGGCTTTACCCGCGCCCCGCTGACCCGGGCGCGGGGACTGGACCTGATGGGCCAGGCGGTGATGGCGCTGCGGGCGGCCAATCCGCCAGAACCGGAGGCTGCGGGATAAGAACAACCATTGCAGGGGCCAAGCCCTGTTTCCTTTTCAGAAACAATTTGGCACGACTATTGCAGGCGGCAACTTTGGCAGGGCGGATCGGGCAGGCATGGCGCGGCGGGAATGGGGCGCAGTCGGCTGGATGATCGACCGGCGCATCTGGCGCCGCTGGCGGCGGCTGGCACAGGGTGCGGAAACTGCGGAACTGTCGGTGCTGCGCGGCCAGCTGGACCGTGCCACGGGCCTGCGCCAGATGCTGGAACGGCTGATCTTTGTCGCCGACAGTCGGCTTGCGCTGCCACGGATCGGCTCGGCCGCGTTTCCGCGTCCGCCCGGCACCGAATGGTCCTGGCGACCACGCCTGTGGCGCGGGCCTTTGGCGCAAAAGGGCATGGCCTCGGTCGACAGCAAGACCCCGATCGGCGACGAGGTTACGGTGTTTCACGATTGCAAGATCACCGAACTGACCTTTCGCCAGTTGCGCAACAGCCGCGATGCCGACCTGGCCCCGTTCGGCCTGCGGCTGGATGTGTTCCGCTTTGACGGCTCGTTCCTGAGCCTGGTGGTGGAATTGCCCGATGATGCCTGCACCGGGCTGAAAAAGCGTCACCTGATCCGGCTGAACCTGCAGGTGGAATGCGAGAAACCGCTGGAAATCTTTGCCCGGCTGAATATCAGGCATGGCCCCAACACCGAACAGATGGTGCGCGAACTGCCGCTGCACGACAGCGACGTGTTTGTCGAGTTCGACCTGGCCTACAGCAAGCTGAACGAAAAGCGGGTCGAGCGGATGTGGCTGGACCTGATCTTTGAAGGCCCGCAGATGAACCAGATCACCGTGCGCGACCTGACATTTGCGCGCTATCCGCGCGCGGCGCTGTGATGGCGCGGCTGCAAGCGGGAGGCTTTTGATGCCGACACAGGCTGAAGGTGGCGAAACACGGTTGCGCCTGACCAAGACCCGGCTGATCGCCGGGCGCTGGGAGGGGCAGTTGACCCAGGGCCCGGGTCCCGATGATACCGCACCGCGCCTGGTGGTGTCACATCTGGACCAGCCGCTGGACGGCGTCGCATTGACCTGCACGCCCGAGTCCGGGGTCTGGCAGGTTACGATTGCGGTGCCTGCCGCGCTGATTTCCGACGGGGTCCAGACCTTTGTCATCGCCGACGCGGCGACGGGCGCGAGTTTGGACAGTTTTACCCTGATCGCAGGCGACGCCCTCGATGCCGATATCCGGGCCGAGGTCGACCTGCTGCGCGCAGAACTGGACCTGCTGAAACGCGCGTTCCGCAGGCATTGCGTCGAAACGGCCTGAGACGCGACCGCCACCTGATCCGGATGAGCGCCTGCGGCGCATTCCTTTTCGTGCAGAGAAGGGGGCTCTGCCCCCGGCCTGCGGCCACCCCCGGGATATTTCTCGCCGCAAAAATGATGGGGCGCGGTGGCCGATGACGCGGCGTCGCCCCGTGACGGTCGGGGCGGGGCAAGGCAGGATGCGTCAGCGCGCCCGCCCGAGGAGGATCCTGTCTTGACCGCCTATCCGCATCTGTTCGCCCCGCTGGACCTGGGCCATGTGACCTTGCCGAACCGGGTGCTGATGGGGTCGATGCATACCGGGCTGGAAGAGACAGGCGACTGGGCGCGGGTCGCGGCCTTTTATGCCGCGCGCGCGGCGGGGGGGGCGGGGCTGATCGTGACCGGCGGCATGGCCCCCAATCGCGAAGGCGGCGTCTTTCCCGGGGCGGCCGGGCTGTTCACGGCGCAGGACATCGCCAACCATGCCCGGGTGACCGAGGCCGTGCATGACGCGGGCGGGCGGATCGCGATGCAGGTCCTGCATGCGGGGCGCTATGCCTATGGTCGCGATTGCGTGGCCCCCTCGGCACTGAAATCGCCGATCAGCCCGTTCGTGCCGCGCGCGCTGGACGAGGCGGGGATCGCGGCGCAGATCGCCGCCATCGTCACCGCCGCCGTCCGCGCCCGCGAGGCCGGCTATGACGGGGTCGAGGTGATGGGGTCGGAAGGTTACTTTCTGAACCAGTTCCTTGTGCGCCATACCAATCACCGGACAGATGACTGGGGCGGCAGCTATGTCAACCGGATGCGTCTGCCGGTCGAGGTGGTGGCCCGGGTGCGTGCCGCTGTCGGGGCGGATTTCATCGTGATCTACCGGTTGTCGCTGATCGATCTGGTGCCGGATGGTTCAAGCTGGGACGAGGTGGTGACGCTGGCGCAGGCCGTGCAGGCCGCCGGGGCCAACCTGATCAACTCGGGCATCGGCTGGCACGAGGCGCGGGTGCCGACGATTGCCACATCCGTCCCCCGGGCTGCCTTTGCCTGGCTGACGGCAAAGCTGCGGCCGCATGTGACGATTCCCGTGATCACCACGAACCGGATCAATACGCCACAACTGGCCGAGGACCTGCTGGCCCGCGGTGTGGCCGACATGGTCAGCATGGCGCGCCCTTTCCTGGCCGATCCCGATTTCGTGGCCAAGGCACGGGCCGGGCGGGCGCGCGATATCGCGCCCTGCATCGCCTGCAACCAGGCCTGCCTTGACCACACATTCTCGGGCCGGATGACGTCGTGCCTGGTCAACCCGCGCGCCTGTCATGAAACCGAACTGATCATCGCCCCGGCCCGCACTGCCAGGCGCATCGCGGTGGTGGGCGCGGGGCCGGCTGGTCTGGCCTGCGCGATCACGGCTGCAGGGCGCGGGCACCGCGTCACCCTGTTCGATCGCGCCGACCGGATCGGCGGCCAGTTGAACATGGCCCGGGTCATCCCCGGCAAGGAAGAGTTTCATGGTCTGGTGGACTGGTATGCGGGTCAGATCGGCGCCAGTGGCGTTGTCCTGCGGCTGGGCCGTGCGGTGGCCACTGGCGATCTGACCGGATTTGATGCTGTGGTCATCGCCACGGGGGTGATACCGCGCGACCCCGCCATCCCGGGCCAGGGCAGCCCGCATGTACTGTCCTATGTCGACGTCCTGGCCCATCGCCGCCCGGTCGGGCAGCGGGTGGCCATTGTCGGCGCCGGCGGCATCGGTTTTGACGTCGCCACCTATCTGACCACCGATCACAGCCCGACCACCGACCTTGCCGCATGGCTGGCCGAATGGGGCGTCACCGATCCGGCGACGGCGCGCGGCGGGCTGGCTCCGCAGGGCCCCGCCCCCGTCCCGTCAACCCGCACCGTCACCCTGTTGCAGCGCAAGGCAGAGAAACCGGGGCGCGGTCTGGGCAAGACCACCGGCTGGATTCACCGCGCCGCATTGCAGGCCAGGGGCGTGCGGATGCTGGGCGGCATCCGGTACGACCGGATCGCACCCGAAGGACTGTGGATCACCACCGACGCCGGCCCTGACCTGATTGCCGCCGATACCATCGTGCTGTGCGCAGGTCAGATCCCGGCAAGAACCCTGGCCGATGACCTGATCGCGCAGGGCGTCGCGCCCCATATCATCGGCGGGGCCGACCTTGCGGCGGAACTGGACGCCAAGCGCGCCATCGATCAGGGCACACGTCTGGCCGCGCAGCTCTGACCTGGCCCCATTCATTTTTGCCGAAATACCCTGGGGGGGGCCGCAGGCCGGGGGCAAAGCCCCCCGCTCTTGACGAAAAGGAACGCGCCGCAGGCGCTCCGCCGGATTGCGGCAACGGCTGTTTCGCTTTCGGCACCGGTGGCGCAGAATCCCCGATATTGTCAGGGCAGCGACGCAAGCCCGCCGTATCCGCGCCGGATTTGGCCGCCATCACTGGACCCCAGAACAGACCGCCTGCGAGGACCAGCATGGATCGCCTGACCGAAATGGAAGCCTTTGCCACCGTGGTGGATCAGGGCGGATTCACCGATGCGGCGAAAAAGATGGGCATCTCCAAGTCCGCCGTGTCCAAACATGTCAGCGCGCTGGAAGCCCGGCTTGGCGCGCGCCTGCTGAACCGCACCACCCGCCGCGTCAGCCCCACCGAAATCGGCCTGGCCTATTACGACCGCGCCCGCCGGGTGTTGAACGACGCGGGCGAGGCGGATGCGCTGGTGACATCGATGCAGACTGCCCCGTCCGGCCTGCTGCGGATCAGCGTGGCGACCGATTTCGGGGTCAACCACCTGTCGCCGGTGCTGGGCGAATTCCTGCAGGAATTTCCCGACATCACCGTCAACATGGTGCTGAACAACCGCTATGTCGAACTGATCTCGGAAGGCTTTGACATGGCCGTGCGGATCGGAGAGCTGGAGGACAGCAGCCTGCGCGCGCGCAAGCTGACCGACACCACCAAGCGGATGATCGCCGCACCGTCCTATTTCGGTCAGTTCGGGCGGCCCGACAAGATCGACGATCTGAACGACCACAAACTGCTGCACTATTCCAACCAGTCCAACGCCGCCGTGTGGAAGATCACCGCCCCTTCCGGCGAGAAACGCCAGGTGCGCACTGCCGGCTGGTTGACGGTCAATGACGGCCAGTCGCTGCTGAATGCCTGCATCGCGGGCCTGGGCATCGCCTATCTGCCCGCCTTTCTATACGCCGATGCGATGGCCAAAGGCCTGGTCGAAGAGGCGATCCCCGGTCTGCCGGTCGAAGTGCAGGGCATCTATGCCGTGTATCCGCCCGGCCGTTTTACCCAGCCCAAGGTGCGGGCCTTCATTGATTTTCTGGTCAGCTCCTTTGCCGACAAGGGGCCCGACCGCTGGTAGCAGGCTGACCGCGCTTTCGGCCGCAATCTTGCCCCCGCAGTCCGGGCATGGGGGGCAAGCCCTGGCGCGGCACCGCGTCCCCACACCGCGTCCCCGACACACCGGCACCGGCACCGACACCGACACTGGCACCGACACCGACACCGACACCGACACCGACACCGGCACCGAAACCGGCACCGAAACCGCGCCTATTCTGTCGAGGTGACAATCACCTCGACCCGCCGGTTGGCCTCGCGTCCTTCGGGGGTCAGGTTGCTGGCAACGGGGGCCAGATAGCCCATGCCATCCGCCTCCATCTGGCTGCGCGGCACGCCGTAATCTGCTGCCAGCCGCTCCAGCACCGACCCGGCCCGTCGCCGCGACAGGGCGATATTGCCATCCAGCGACCCCTGGCTGTCGGTATGGCCGACCAGAGCCACCCGGCGGCCGGGATTGGCCAGAAGGTAATCCGCCAGCGCCTGCAGGCTGGCAAACGTCCCTTCGGCCAGTTGGGCCGAGCCGGTGGGAAAGGCCAGCCCGTCCAGCACCAGATGCCCCTCCGACTCTAGCCGGGCCGCCACATCGCCGGTGGTCACGGGGCGCGCGTCGGGTGTGTCGACGGGGGCAGTGGCAGGGGCGGGCAGGCCTGCGGGCGTCAGGTTGCCGCCTTGGATGCGCGTAAGGGGGCCATCCGCCGCAGGACCGACGCGGATGATCTGCACAAAACCTGCCGCCGTGGTCCGGCTGACCAGAATGCCCACCAGTTCAGGCATATCCCCCGGGCGCCGGGCCGAAAGGAACCGGTAATCTCCCAGATCGACGAACATGTCGGGCGGGGCGATCACCTCGATGGCAAAGCGGAAATCGAAACCTCCGCAAGCCGCGCCATCACAGTCAAGCAGCACCGCGAACCCCGCCGCGATCAACTGCGCGCGCAGCGGCGCGATCAGTTGCAGGCTGGACAGCCCGGCCGTATCGATCCGGAATGCGGCCCGCGTCACCTCGCCCTCGCCGATGGCTACCGGCACCACACCTTGGCGTGCCGGGGCGGTGGGCAGGGCGTAGCTGCCCAACGCTTCGGTCTGGGCAAAGGTCGCCACCGGATCGCCCGGCACATCCAGCGTCAGTGCCTGTTCCAGAACCTGTTCCTGCGCCTGTTCCAGAACCTGTTCCTGTGCCTGTTCCTGTGCCTGTTCCTGTGCCTGTTCCTGTGCCTGTGCCATCAGCGCAGAACCAGCGCCGACCAGGCAGAGCGTCAGGGCAACCGGGGCGAACAAGCGGGGCAACGGATCACTCGGGCAGGATGCGGTAGTGATACTGTGCCACCGCCACCATCCCGGCGGAAGCATAGAGCCGGTTGGCCGCCACATTGGCCCGCGTGACCAGCAGCCCCAGATGCGCCGCCCCCTGCCTTGCAGCCCAGAACGCCGCTGCTGTCAGCAGGTGACGGCCCAGACCCTGCCTGCGCGCCGGTTCCAGCACCTCCAGCGCGTGCAGCATCGCCACATCGCCATCGCAGGCGACAAAGGCGGCCCCCACCGGCACCTCGTCCTGCCGACCCAACAGCGCGACCTTGGCCCCGCGCGCCCGCGCCATGATCGCCAGCCGCGCCGGGCCGATACCGCCCGCGGCCCAGACTTCGGCCTGTGCGGCCAATGGTGGCCAGACCTCGAACGTGGTCACCGGCGGCGGGCGCAGTCTGGCCAGCGTGGCAACCGGGGCAGCCCAGGCAATCACGGGATCCTTGAGCGCATAGCCGCGCCGGGCCAGCGCTGCGTCCAGCCCATCCTGCCCTTGGCGCACCATCACCAGCGGCACCTGCCCCAGCGCACGCATCGCCGCTTCGGCCTGCGCAATCCGGGTCGCGTCGGGCGCAGCGTCGGTCGTGGCGCAACTGACCCGGCTGCCGCCACCGCCGCCCTGCCGGATCGTCCAGTGCCCGACGGCATGAACCGCTGCCGGTGGCCAGGTCGCCGCGGCCGCCGCGAACATCCGTTCGGGCGTCATGCCGGAAACAGCGCCGCCAGCCGCAGCATCGCTGCGTCGATGGCGACCCCGTCATGCCCCCGGATCACGATGTTGGCCCCGTATACGCCGTTGGTATTGAACGGATATGACCCGACCATCAGATCGGGGCAATCTGCCGCCAGCGCCGCCAGCGGTCCCGCAATCTCGCCCTCGCCGCGCATGATGCGCCAGGTCTGCGACAACAGCGGCTGCCCACCGGTCAGGCGCGGCAACAACCCCGCCACCATCGCCTGAAACACCGCAGGCACCCCCGCCATCACATGCACATGCCCGACCGAAAATCCCGGCGCGGCACTGACCGGGTTGTCGATCAGCACGGCCCCGTCCGGAATCCGCGCCATCCGCAGCCGGGCCGGGTTCAGTTCCGTCCCCATCCGGGCGTAATGCGCCGCCAGCACCGCGCGCGCATCGGCCCGCACGTCCAGCGCCAGCCCGAACGCCGCCGCCACGCAATCGGCGGTGATGTCGTCATGCGTCGGCCCGATGCCGCCGCTGGTGAACACCTCGGCATGGCCCGCCGCCAGCGCCCGCAACGCGCCGATGATCGCGTCGCGGTCATCGGCCACGATCCGCATCTCGACCAGATCAATGCCGACCCGGTTCAACTCCTGCGCCAGATGGTGCATGTTGCTGTCACGGGTGCGCCCCGACAGGATCTCGTCGCCGATCACCAGCATCGCGGCCTTGGGATTGGGCATCGGCAGACCTCCTTGCGCAGCACGTCCGCGCGGGGGGGGCAGCACCCCGGGCGGCCCAACGCTTAGGCGGTTTGTCACGACTTTGCCATCCCGGGCGGGCCGCCGCACGCGGCGTCTGGATTCCCTGCGTCTTTTCGCCTATCTGACCCAAAGGCATTGCAAGGAACATCGCGATTTTGGACGGAGTGAAAGGCAGGTTGACCCGCGACGGTATCCGCATCTACGAGGCTGCGGATTTCGTCGGCATGGCACATGCGGGCCAGGTCGCGGCGACGATCCTGGATGACATCGCGCCCCATGTGCAGGTCGGCCAAACAACCGCAGAGATCGACCGCATCATCACCCAGACCGTTGCCGCCCGGGGTGCGATCAGTGCCACCATCGGCTACAAAGGCTATCAGCACGCATCCTGCATCAGCGTCAACCATGTCGTCTGCCACGGCATTCCGGGCGACAAGGTGTTGAAAGACGGCGATATCCTGAATATCGACGTCACCGTGATCGTCGGTGGCTGGTACGGCGATACCAGCCGGATGTACGTCGCAGGCACCACCAACCGCAAGGCGGAACGCCTGATCCAGGTCACGCATGACGCCCTGATGCGCGGGATCGAAGCCGCGCGCCCCGGTGCCACATTCGGCGATATCGGCCACGCGATTCAAACCCATGTCGAAAGCAACCGCATGTCGGTCGTGCGGGATTTCTGCGGCCACGGCCTGGGCCGGGTGTTCCACGCCCCGCCCAACGTGCTGCATTACGGCCGCGCAGGCACCGGCCCCCGGCTGGAAGAAGGCATGTTCTTCACCATCGAGCCGATGGTGAATCTGGGCCGCCCCGAAACAAAGGTGCTGGCCGACGACTGGACGGCAGTGACCCGCGACAAGTCGCTGTCGGCACAGTTCGAACATTCGGTCGGCATTACCGCCAGCGGGGCGCAGATCTTCACCCTGTCCCCGGCAGGCAAATTCCACCCGACATGGGCCTGACCGGCGCATGACCGGCGCGCGTTGGCTGGTTCTGGTGCTGGCGCTGGCCTGCGCAGCCCTGGCGGTCTGGCGGCTGGAACTGGGCCGTGCCGGGCTGTCGATCACCGCGCTGGATGCGGGCGGCACCCCCGCCACCGTCTGGCAACTGCCCGCCCACGACCCCGCCCCGGTGATCGTCATCGCGCATGGCTTTGCCGGGTCGCGCCAGTTGATGGAAGGGTTTGCCCAGGTGCTGGCGCGGGCGGGATACATCGCCGTCACCTATGACCTGCAAGGACATGGCCGCAACCCGGCGCCGATGTCGGGCGATGTCAACGCGATCAGCGGCACCACCACGGTGCTGATGGACGAACTGGGCCGGGTCAGCGATGCCGCGCTGGCCCTTCCCGGCGCGGATGGGCACCTGGCGCTGGTCGGCCATTCGATGGCCTCCGACATCGTGATCCGCCAGGCGATCCGCGATCCCCGCGTCCAGGCGGTGGCAGCGATGTCGCTGTTTTCGCTGGCGGTGACCGCCGACCAGCCGCGCAACCTGCTGACCATCGCCGGCGCGTGGGAAGCCGCGCTGGGGGCCGAGGCGCTGCGCACCCTGCGCCTGTCCGACCCCGACGCGCAGTTCGGCGACACGGTCGGCGACCCCGCCACGGGCCTTGCCCGCCGCGCGATGCTGGCACCTTATGCGGAACATGTCGGCGTGATCTTCAGCCCGGTCACGCTGGCCGCGACACGCGACTGGATGGATGCCAGCTTTGCCCGCACGCCATCTGACACGACCCCGCTCCGACGCGGCGGCTGGATCGTGCTGCTGCTGGCGTCGGTCATCGCGCTGGGCTGGCCGCTGGCAGGCGCGCTGCGCCGCTGGCGCGCGGCCGCCCCGCCACCGCAAGCCTCCAGCCGCCGTTTTCTTGCCGCGACCCTGATCCCGGCCATCGCCACCCCGCTGATCCTGGCCCCGCTGCACATCAATTTCCTGCCGGTGTTGGTGGCCGACTATCTGGCAGTGCATTTCCTGCTCTACGGAGCCCTGGCGCTGCTTGTCCTGGCGCAAGGCGGCCTGGTGCGCCTGCGCCTGACGGACGTGCTGTTGGCGGTGCCCGTCGCCGTTTTGACCATCGGCCTGTTCGGCACCGCCGCCGACCACTATGCCACCGCCTTCAGCCCCGGCCCGGCCCGCTTGCCGATCATCGCCGCGATCATGGTCGGAACGGTGCCGTTCATGCTGGCCGATGCGGTCCTGACCAGCGGCGGCCGCGCCCCGCTCTGGCGCACGCTGACCACGCGCACGGCTGCGCTGGGCTCGCTGGGCCTCGCCGTGCTGCTCGACCCCGGCGCGCTGTTCTTCCTGCTGATCATCCTGCCGATCGTGCTGGCCTGGTTTCTGCTGTTCGGCCTGATCGCCGGCTGGATCGGCCGCGCCACCTGGCATCCCACCGCCGCAGGCATCGGCCTGGGCCTGTTCCTTGGCTGGGCATTGGGCGTGACATTTCCGATGTTCGCTGCCTGACCCCGCTTTTTTTGGCTACAAGTATCCCGGGGGGGCGCGGAACGCGCGGGGGCAGCGCCCCCACCCGCCGTCAGCCATCCGCGCGGATCAGGGTCACATGCGTCTCGCCGTAGCGACGCCGATCCAGCAAGGCAAAGCCGGGCGGCGGGATCATCGGGGCGGCCTCTTCCCAGACCACCACTGCGCCGGGCGCGACCCAGCCGCCCGCCATGGCCGCCGCCAGCGCCGCCTGCCCCAGCCCCTGCCGATAGGGCGGATCAAGAAACACCAGCCCGCAGGGCCAGCCCCCCCCCTGACCCAGCCGCGCCACCGGCACGGCCAGAAGCACCGCGTCACCCGCCCGTCCTGCCCGCGTCAGATTGTCGCGGATCAGCCGGCCCGCCACGCGCCCGTCATCGACGAACGCGGCCCGCGCCGCCCCGCGCGACAGCGCCTCCAACCCCAGCGCGCCGGTCCCGGCGAACAGGTCCAGCACCTGCGCCCCGGTCACCGGGTCGCCGAACCGCCCGCCCAGCAGCACATTGAACACCGCTTCGCGCACGCGGTCCGATGTCGGGCGCAGATGCGCTGACGGATCGCCCGCCCCGACCTCGGCCAGCCGCAGCCCGCGATGCCGACCCGCTATGATGCGCAATCGGGGATCCTCACGCCTTCAACAGCGCCTTCATGTCGGTCGCGGGATCGCAGATCACCGCGGGCTCGGGCGATTTGCCCGCCTCGATCAACCGCTTGCCGATCATGTAGGCGCGGCTGTCATTCATTGCGTCCACTGCGATCAGCCGGTCGCCCCGGTAATACCAATGCGACCGCGCCGCGCCCACCAGCCGCAGATGCACCGCGTCATAGCCCGCATTCAGCCCGCCGATCTGCAGCTTGCAATCATACTGGTCCGACCAGAACCACGGGCCGGGTGCGTAGTCTACCCCGCGCCCCATGATGTTCAGCGCCACCACCTCGGCCTGGTCAATCGCATTGCCCACGCTTTCCAGCCGGATCCGCTGGCCCCGGAACATCAGCGATGCGCAATCCCCGGCGGCCCAGACATGCGGATCGGACGTGCGCCCCTGCGCGTCGGTGGCGATGCCGTTGTCGATCACCAGCCCCGCCGCCTGCGCCAGACCGGTGTTGGGCACGATCCCCACCCCCACCACCACCAGATCGGCGGCCAGTTCCGTCCCGTCCGTCAGCCGCGCGCCGGTCACGCGCGCATCACCCGACAGCCGCTCCAGCCCGACGCCCTCGCGGATCGTCACGCCATGGGCCTGATGCAGCGCGCGGAAATAGTCGCTGGTTTCGGGCGCTGCCACCCGCTGCAGGATGCGCGGCGCAGCCTCGATCAGCGTGACCTGCAACCCCTTCCTGGCACAGACCGCCGCCGCCTCCAGCCCGATATAGCCGCCGCCGACGATCAGGACGCGCCGCCCCGGCTGCAGTTCCGGTGCCAGCCGGTCGGCATCGGCCAGATCGCGCATCACCAGCACACCATCCAGCGCGCCGCCAATGGCGGCGGGCAGGCGGCGCGGGGTCGACCCGGTGGTCAGCGCCAGCGCGTCATAGTCCAGCACCTCGCCCCCGGTCAGGGTGACTGTTCGCGCCCCGGTGTCGATCGCGGCCACGGTAGTTGCCATCCGCAAGGCGATGCCGTGGTCGGCATAGAACGCCGTCGGCCGTAGAAACAACCGCTCCAGCGCCATCTCGCCCAGCAGATAGGCCTTGGACAAAGGCGGGCGCTGATAGGGCGGCACGCCCTCGGCCCCGATCAGGGTGATCTCACCCTCAAACCCTTCGGCCCGCAGCTTGGCCACCAGCGCGCACCCCGCCTGCCCGGCCCCGACAACGACGACATGGCTCATGCTGCTGGTCCGCCCTTTTCCCGGTGGTCGAGCCTGGCAGGCAATCCTATATCCCTGCCAAGGATCATGGAATTGCATAGAAGGGTGTGGCATGACGATCAAGATCGGTGACAAGTTGCCTGCGGTCACGTTGTTGCGTCGGACTGAAACGCAGGTCGAGCAGGTGGCCCTGGCCGACCTGCTGGCCGGGCGCAAGGTGGTGATCTTTGGCCTGCCGGGCGCCTATACCGGCACCTGTTCGACCCTGCATGTCCCCAGCTTCGTCCGCACCGCAGCCGCCTTTCGGGCCAAGGGCGTGGACGAGATCGTCTGCATCGCCACCGACACGCCCCATGTGATGCAGGCCTGGGGTCAGGCCACGGGTGGCACGGCGGCGGGCATCACCTTTCTGGCCGACGCCGGCAGTGCCTTCACCCTGGCGACGGGGATGGAGTTCAGCGTGCCCGCCATCGGTTTCTACAACCGCACCCAGCGGTTTTCGGCCCTGGTCGAGGATGGCACCGTCACCCGGTTCAACCCCGAACCCCCCGACAGCAAATGCGAATTCTCGGCCGGCGAGACGCTGCTGGCGCAGATCTGATACCCAGGGGCGGAGGGGCCAAGGCCCCCCCGCACCCCCCGCGTCGCATTGCGTGATCAGCCGCCCGCCTTGATCTGACACAGGCTCAGCACCGGCAGCGAATGGTCGGCCTGCACCGTGGCCCCGGTCGAAAAGCGGTCCATCAATCCGGCCAGGGTGATGTCCAGTGCGCTCAGCCCGTGCGCGTCATGGGTGGACAGGGTGACATCGACGATGTTGTACACATTGCGCCATTCGGGATGGTGGTTCAGCTTTTCCGCCGCCAGCGCGGCCCGGCTCATGAACCCCCAGGCTTCCGAGAAGTTGCGAAACTTCATCACCTTGCGGATCGCATCACGCCCGTCCACGGCACGCCAGCCGCTGGCATCCAGCCCGGGCAGCGCGCGCGCGCGTTCCTCTGTGCTCAGACGCTCAACCATTCTGCGCCGCCTTGGCTGCGGCCAGCGCCGCGTCGGATGCCGCCGTTGACCGGGCCAGAGCGGGGCGCTCCTTGCACCGGTCCCAATAGGCGCCGAACGCGGGGCGCGCCGCGACGGTGCCGAACCGCATGCCCCAGCCGATCTGGCTGCCGCAACAGACATCCGCCGCGCTGAACGCATCGCCCGCCAGAAAGGGATGCTGCAACAGCCACCCTTCCAGCGCGTCCAGCGTCTGCGGCAATTCGCGATGGCCGACCATGCCGCGTCGTTCGGGCGGAACCTGAAACCCCAGCGTATTCATCACGATGGCCGATTCCAGCGGCCCGGCCCCGAAGAACATCCAGCGGTAATAGGCGCTGCGGTCCACGGGGGCGAGGCCGGCGTCCGGGAACGCATCCGCCAGATAGGCGCAGATCGCGGCGTTCTCGGTGATGACTCGCGCGCCATGCGTCACGGCGGGCACCTTGCCCATCGGATTGATGTCGATATAGGGCGACTGCTGCATCGTGGTGGCATAGTCCAGCCAGACCACCTGATAGGGCTGGCCGATCTCCTCCAGCATCCAGTGCGCGATGCGGCCCCGGCTCATCGGGTTGGAGTACAGCGTGAGTGTGTCGGTCATCGGCAGCCCCTCCTCTTCCGCTTCACCCTACTCCGGATCGGGCCCGCGCCGAAAGGGGCCCATGCTGGTCATCACATCGTTCTCATGATCGACCGCGCGGCGCTCCTGCTCCAGAAAATCGGCGACCGCCCGGCGAAAGCCGGTATCGGCGATCCAGTGCAGCGAATGGGTGACGACCGGCAGATAGCCGCGCGCCAGCTTGTGCTCGCCCTGCGCCCCGGCCTCGACACGCGCCAGACCATGGCCGATGGCCCAGTCGATGGCCTGATGATAGCACAATTCGAAATGCAGGAACGGGTGCTGCTCGATCGCCCCCCAATAGCGGCCATACAGCGTGTCGCGCCCGATCAGGTTCAGCGCCCCCGCCACCGGCCGCCCGTCCCGGATTGCCAGCACCAGCAGGATGTCGCCCCGCAGCGTGGCCTGGGCGCGGTCAAAGAACGCCCGCGTCAGATAGGGCGTGCCCCATTTGCGGCTGCCGGTATCCTGGTAGAACGCCCAGAACGCGTCCCAATGCCCAGGCTCGATCTGGTCGCCGGTCAACGCCACGATCTGCCCGCCAAAGCCCTGCGCCTCGGCCCGTTCGCGCCGCAGCGCCTTGCGTTTGCGCGATGACAGCGCCGCCAGAAACGCGTCGTAGTCGGCATAACCGGCATTCACCCAATGGAACTGCTGGCTTGCGCGCGGCATCAGCCCCATCGCGGCCCCCGCTTCGGCCTCGGCCCCGGTGCAAAAGGTGATATGCGCCGACGACATCCGGTTCGCCTCGGCCAGCCCGATCATCCCCTGCACCAGCGCCGCGCGCCCGCGCGCCTCTTGCCCCCGCAGGGTCAGCAACCGCCGCCCGGAGGCAGGGGTGAACGGCACTGCCGCCTGCAGCTTGGGGTAATAGCGCCCGCCCGCCCGTTCCCACGCCTGGGCCCAGCCGAAATCGAAGATGTATTCGCCCTGGCTGTGCGCCTTGACGTACAGCGGCGCGACCGCGATCACCTGTGCGCAATCCCGCACCGCCAGATGGCGCGGCCCCCAGCCGCTGCCCGCGCCCACGCTGCGACTGTCTTCCAGCGCTTTCAGAAACCGGAACGTCGTGAACGGGTCAAACGGCCGCCCGCCATCCGCCGCCTCGGGGCAGGCGCAGGCATCCCACGCCGCCTGCCCGATCTCGGCCAGGCTGGCATGGCTGGTGACCGACAACGACACCGACGGATCACGCAATCCTTGCTCTTTTCATTTTCTGTCCAGAAATATCCCGGGGGAGCGCAGCGGGGGCAGAGCCCCCATGCCACGCCGCCGTGCAGCGCCAACGCTGCAAGCTGGGCCGCGCCAGCATCCTGTCAAGCGGCGTAACCCTCGAACGTGACGTTGTCGGCCCCTGCCGCCCGCGCCGCCGCCTCGGCCACGGCCGAGCGGACCGTCCAGCACAGCACCCGCGCACCCTGCGCCTTCAGCGCGGCGACGCGGGGGCGGGCCAGATCATGCGCCTCGTGGCTGATGAAACCGGCCCCGCTGCGGTCATAGTCGGGAATGTCGCGCAGCCGGTCGCAGACAGCGACGGGGACCGGGGCCCAGTCATCGGGGTCATAGGCGCTGGTGGTCAATCCGCGCGGCACCAGCGGGGCCAGATCGGCCATCGCGGCCACGGAAAACGGGTTGAACGACATCACCGCCACCGGGCCGCCATAGCCTGCCAGTGCCGCCGCCGTCGCCGCCTCCAGCGCGCCGATGGCGGGCCCCAACGCGCCATCCTGATCCTTGACCTCGATCAGCAAGGGCACCTTGCCCGCAACCTCGGCCAGAACCTGCACGAGGGTCGGGATGCCTTCGGTGCCATGCCGCAGCCCGATCGCGGCCAGGGCGGCCGCCGTCCGCTGCGCCAGCGCGCCCGTGGCACCGGTCAGCCGCGCCAGGTCATGATCGTGAAACACCATCGCCACTCCGTCCAGCGACAGTTGCACGTCAATCTCGATGCCATAACCCGCAGCCACCGCCGCCCGCACTGCGGCGCGGCTGTTTTCGGGACGGCCTGCGCCCAGATCGTGCAGGGCGCGGTGGGCGATCGGGCGGGCCAGAAAGGCGGCAGGCAGGGCGGGGATCATCAACGCACCTGCACCAGTGCCTCGATCTCGACCGCGACGCCCAAAGGCAGCGCGGCCACGCCCACCGCGCTGCGCGCATGCCGCCCGGCATCGCCCAGCACCGCGACCAGCAGGTCGGACGCGCCGTTCATCACCTTTGGCTGATCGGTGAAACCGGGGTCCGAGGCGACGAACCCCACCAGCTTGACCACCCGCACCACCCGCTCCAGATCGCCGCCACAGGCCGTCGCGAGCTGAGCCAGAATGTTCAGTGCGCAGACCCGCGCCGCCGCCGCACCCTGTTCGACCGTCATGTCATCGCCCAGCCGTCCGCAGATCAGCCCATCCGGCCCCTTGCTGATCTGCCCCGACACATGCACCAGATCGCCCACCTGCACAAAGGGCACGTAATTGGCCACCGTGGCCACCGCCTGCGGCAAGGTGATGCCCATGTCGATCAGCCGCGCCGCCACATTGCCGCTCATGACCCGTTTCCTTTCAGCTTTCCCGGAATGCCTTGGCAAAATAGTCGCTCAACGGTTTCAGCAGGAACTCCAGCGGGCTGCGCTGCGACGTTGCCAGAAACGCCTCGACCGGCATGCCCGGCACCAGCACCATCCCGGCCGGCAGCCGCGCCGCCTCGCCATCGTTCAGCACGATCTGCGCGCGATAGAACGACGCGCGAGAGTTCTGGTCGGTGAACGCATCCGCCGACACCGTCACGACATGGCCCGTCAGTTCCGGCGTGCGGCGCTGGTCAAAGGCGGAAAAGCGCAGATGCACCTCCTGGCCTTGATGGACCTGGTCGATATGGATCGGCAGGATCTGCGCGGTGATGATCAGCGGCCGGTCCTGCGGCACCAGATACAGCAGCGGTTCCGCCGGGCGGACAACCGAGCGCTGCGCAAATACCGTCAGCCCATAGACCACCCCCGCCAACGGCGCGCGAATCTCCAGCCGGTCCAGCCGCGACAACAGGGCCCGGCGCTTTTCGCCCAGCTCGATCTCGTTGAATTGCAGGTCGCGCAGGCGGGTGATCGCCTCTTCCTGCGAATCGGTGTCGATACGCAGGATCTCGATGTCGGTCTCGGTGATTCGGCCTTCGGCCTGGGCCACATTGGCGGTCAACTCGCCCGCGCGGCCCGACAGGTTGGCTTCCTCGCGCTGCAGTTCCAGCACGCGGCTGGCCTGGGCCAGACCCCGGTCCAGCAATTGCTGCTGCGCCACCAGTTCGGTGTCGATCAGTTCCAACTGCCGCCGGATCGCGGCCTGCTGCGCCATGATGCCGTCGATCTGGTCGCCGATCTGTTCGCGCCGACGTTGCAACTGTTCCTTTTCCTGGAACGCGGTTTCCAGCCGGGCCTGATGCAACCGCACCTGCCCTTCCATCAATTCCACTGCGATGGGGTTCTCGCCCGAGGTCAGCAGCGGGTCAAAGACCAGATCCAGCCTGCCATCACGCTCGGCCTCGAACCGGGCGCGCCGGGCCAGAACCTCGAACAACTGGCCCTCGACCACCGTCAGTTCCGAGCGCAGCACCTCGTCATCCAGCCGGATCAGCAGGTCGCCCTCGGCGACGGTATCGCCTTCCTTGACCGCGATCTCGGCCACGACGCCGCCGTCCAGATGCTGCACCACCTGGCGGTTCTGCTCGACCTCGATCTGGCCCGGCGCGATGACGGCACCGTTGATCTCGGTCATCCCTGCCCAGGTGCCGACCCCGCCGACCAGGAACAGCAGTGCCAGACCACCGGTCCACAGCGCCGACTTTGCCGACCACCGCTGGGCGGTTTCCTGCCGATCCGCGCTCATGTCACGCCTCCCGTACCGCTGGTCTGGGTGATCTGGCGGGTATTGGCCACCACCTCGCGCAGCACTTCGTCCTTGGGACCGAACGCCTTGCGCGCGCCGTTTTCGATCATCAGCAGCAGGTCGCATTCCTGAATCGCCGCCGGGCGGTGCGCCATCACCAGGATGCATTTGCCTTCGGCCTTCAGCGTCTTGATCGCGGCGTTCAGCGCGACCGAGCCGTCATTGTCCAGGTTGCTGTTGGGCTCGTCCAGCACGATCAGTACCGGATCGCCGTACAGCGCCCGGGCCAGCCCGATCCGCTGCATCTGCCCGCCCGACAGCCGCCCGCCACTGGCGCTGATCCGGGTGTCATAGCCGTCGGGCATGCGCAGGATCATGTCATGCGCCGCCGCCTGTTTGGCCGCCTTGACCACCGCCGCATCGTCTGGTTTCAGCGACATCCGGGCGATGTTGTCCTTGATCGTGCCGTCAAACATTGCCAGCCGCTGCGGCAGATAGCCGATCACCTGCCCCAGCGTGTCGGCGTCGTATTGGTCCAGCGCCGCGCCATCCAGCCGGATCTTGCCGCCCGCAGGCCGCCACAGGCCGGTCAGCGCCTTGGCCAGCGTGGTCTTGCCCGCGCCTGAGGTGCCGATCACCCCCACCGCCTGCCCCGGCTTGACCGAAAAGCTGAGCATGCGCAGCGTCGCCGCCTGTTCGCCGGGCGGCACCACGGTGACCTGCTCGACCTCCAGAAACCCCTTGGGGCGCGGCAGCGCGGTACGTTTCTGCTCGACCGGGATTTCGCCCAGCAGCACCGACAGCTTGCCCCAGCCCTCGCGCGCCTTCTGGAACGCGGCCCACTGGCCCACGATCATCTCGAACGGGGCCAGGGCGCGGCCCAGCAGGATCGACCCGGCAATCATCGCGCCGGGCGACATCTGGTTTTGCAACACCAGATAGGCCCCCAGGCCCAGCATCGCCGATTGCACGAACAGCCGGAACGCCTTGATCCAGCCGTTGAAGGTGCCCGACACGTCGGTGGCCCCGATGGTGGCATCCAGCGACTTGGCCCGCGCCGTCTGCCAGCGGCCGAACACGGCCGCGCGCATCCCCATCGATTGCACCATTTCCGCTTCGCTGCGGATATGGCTGCCCATCAGTTCCGATTGCAGCGTCGTGGCATTGGCGGTTTCCAGCGGCTTTTCCGAAGCGGCCTGGTTGGCCAGCGCCAGCCCGATCAGGACCAGCGCGGCGACCAGCCCCAGATACCCCATCCAGGGATGAAAAATGAAGATGCCGGCGAAAAAGATCGGCGCAAACGGCAGGTCGAACACCGACATCGCCCCCGGAGAGGCGATCAGCCGCTGCACCGATTCCAGATCGCGGGTGCCGCTTTGCGCCTCGCGCTGGGCGCGGCCCAGCGATTGCGCCCGCAGGCTGGCGGAAAACACCCGTTCGTCCAGCCGCGCCTGAAACCGCGCACCGACCCGCGCCATCACGCGGGCCCGCACCACATCCAGCAGGCCCATCAGCCCGAACAGGAACGCCACCAGCACCGACAGCGCAATCAGCGTTTCCAGCGACCGCGACCCCAGCACGCGGTCATAGACGTTCAGCATGTAAAGCGGGCCGGTCAGCATCAGCATGTTGACGAAAAAGCTGAAGATCGCCACGCCCCAGTACAGGGGGCGGCTTTCGCGCCGGACGTCGCGCAGTTCGGCCCGGCCGACCGAAATTGCATCACGTGGTGCCATGAGCGTCTTTCTGCCTCGTCATCTGGCCAGCGTCGGATCTTTGTGGCATCTGAGGCTTGAAGAAATGGTTTCCATGCTGGAACCAGTCAGCCAATGCCCCATGTCGCCGCCGCTGGGTTCGGCTGCGGTTATGCGGGGCGAAACCGCACTAGGCAAGTCGGGATATCCAGTGGTCAAACTTCCTGCGACGCTCCGACTGTCCGGCATGATGCTGGCAACTGCTGCCGCGCTGTCGGCTTGTGCGCGCGGCCCCGATCCCGATGACCCGTACGAGGCGACCAATCGCCGGGTTCACGACTTCAACACCGAGCTGGACCGCGCGTTTCTGCGCCCTGCCGGGCAGCTTGCCGCCGCGATGCCGCCGGTGGTGCGC
>Ga0105044_10003996_pt1 | contig 20259 bp, 6 predicted proteins | sample MAT01_FD_78092 | JGI IMG/M metagenome (GOLD analysis project Ga0105044, IMG submission 78092) | Freshwater microbial communities from Lake Fryxell liftoff mats and glacier meltwater in Antarctica - MAT-01 | ecosystem: Environmental > Aquatic > Freshwater > Ice > Liftoff microbial mat | place...
AGGAGTTCACCAAACGTAGTCCAGGGAAGTTCATTAATTTTGACCGTTATTGGGGGCACAGCCGCATCGCCCTCATTTGTAACTACGAGCGGCCCTTGCGACGACGGTGCCGAGAAGGTGGGTGAATCGCCCGCAAACGCGGTGTGCGCTGCCAGTAACAGCGGGAGACTTGGTACCACCTTGCCGCTGGCGTCTAAAGCGGCGGGAATAAAGACGGGCATTAGCCCGAAGTTGTGACATCCATAAGTTCCCACCAGCGTTTGCGGTCCAACTACGCGCTGGTCGGGTGGCCAGGTTTTTCCGCTCAATTCGTCGGGGGGGCACAATGGATTGTTTTGAGCGAGGATTATAAGCGAACTGGACTTGCCGCTTCCCCTCAGGCTAGCGTTGACAGCTCGCAGTGGAACAGCGTCCTCCTCCGAGAGTAACTCCTCGCCAAAAATGGAATCGGACGGGTCAGCTCGAAGGGGGAAAGCCGCGAGCGGGACTCCAACGGCAATACACTTAACATTCGCCGCCCTTAGCATCTCCACTACCGCCGCGATGGCGGCGCGGCGTTCATAATTATTCTCGCCTATGCTGGGGTGCGACGCGGCCTTGATCTGCTCGACCTGCTGCTGAGTTACGATTACCCTGGCGCAATCGAGTTGGTCCACACCCAAAACGGGCGGAGGTAGGGCACTCATGTAATAGCTATTGAGCCCACTTTCGTAGATTAAAGGAGTAAAGCCGAACCAACCTAGAACCAGCGTCAAGGCCAACGCCGCCGCGTAGGTAGCGTACTCGCGGATTGGTGAAGTTACGATGAGCGGCCGGAGCATCCGACCGAACGCCGCGGCGTCTTTGGGCCGCTCCCGCTGGTCGGGATTGGCGGCGGTCCGGAGCGCCGTAGTAAGCGAAGGCGGTAGGGTGCGGCCAGCGCGACGGCGGCGAATCTTTGCGCCCGCGGCGATGGCATTCTTGCACGCCTGCGACCCGTCCATCGCGGTTGCGCCAAGCTTATACGGCAGTTGCCCGGTCAGGCACTCATAGAAGGTAACCGATAGCGCGTAGACATCGAGCGCAGGCGTGAAATGGTGAGGGTCACAACCGGGCTTACATTGCTCGGGAGTCATGTAAGCCCAGGTGCCGCGGATCGCGTTAATCTCGCGGCCGTAACTCTCCGAGCCCGGGCCTGCCTGGGCAATCGCTAGGCCAAAGTCGGTGAGAAAGACCTCGCCGCTAAGGTTGGCGAGAATGTTATGTGGCTTAATATCGCAGTGAACGATGCCGCGTTCGTGAACCAGCGCCAAGATCTCGCAGACACGAGCGAAGATCGCGACCCGCTCCGCCCAGGTTTTTCCCGCGCACGCCAACGTAAGTGGAGCAGCTTCCTTGATCCACTCCAACACGATATACTGCACTGGTTCGTCGCTACTCTGATGGATAAAGCACCCGTGGTCGAGCAGCCGCACCACGCCGGGAATATCCGCAACGCGCGCATGCATCCTAATTTCTCGTGCAAACAGCTGCGTCGAAAACTCAGATTTACGGTCGGGCCGAATTATTTTTACCGCGACCCGCTGCTTACCATCGGGATGTCGGTGTGCCGCGGCCCAGATCTGGCCCATCCCGCCTTCGAGTATGTATTTTTCAAACTCGTAGCAGTTATCGGGGCCGAATCGAAACCCCGTGAAATCTACAAAGTGGCGACGCTCGGCATCGACAGGATCGCCCTCGTGAGGGCGTGGACCTAACACAGTGGAACCCGCAAAGTTATCGAAAGAAGGTTCCAAGGTGCGAGGTAGGGCCAGGCAACGAAGAGGTTATTGGCCGCAAACGGTAGCCGAGCATTGAGGCGGCGATTGAGGCCGATAAAGATTTTTTACGGTTACCAGGGCGTTATGCGGCTTACCAACCAGCTGTTAGCTTCTGTTAGGCTGTGGTAAGAGGTTTAGGCGAAATCAATTGTCTGCTTACGCTACAATTCGCTTGAATCGAGACCTCATCGCGGATATGTTAAGAACGTGTAAAGAACTGTCCTCGCTGGCGGATCTGTCCGGTTGTTGCCGGAGAGGCCCGGCAACACGCTATGGCCTCTAACGGAGTTGAAGCGTAAACGCTTTGGATTATTGTGAGCTGGGAATGTTCGTCAGAGGTGGCGCCGCTTAGCGCACCGTGGACGAGTGAAGCGCGGAATGAGGAACAATGACCATGAAAGCTAATGACTTGTGTAGGTCCGCCAGCGGCTCGCTTTGCGTTTCGGTGGCCGCCGGTTTGATCATCGGCGTGACCGTTCAGGTTGGGGGGGCGGGTACGGCGTTTGCGCAGCCGGTAGTTAATAATGAGATCGAACCCAATGATAATAAGTTGACTGCAACTCCCGCCGACAGCGGCGGCACTGGGCTTCGCGCAACTCCCTTTCCCGCAGCGACCGATCGGATCGCGGGCTTCTCTAATGGAGGAGCTGGCGAGGCGGGTTCGGCGGATTACTTCGAGTGCCGATCGGGGCCGGAGAATGCTGGCCTTTATTGTTACTATCTCGAGAGCACATCTGCGACGGACCATGATTTTTCGATGCGCGGACTGGTTCAGTCCTTTGGAACCATACTTCCATTCACCGACGTTCTCGTGCAACAGGCGACGAGCGCTTCACAGAAAGGACTCTGGTACGGGTTTGGCGGGGAGGAGAAGGTGTTCATCCGGGTACGTGGTCGCGGCTCGGCTTTGAGCAGTTATGTCTACGAATACCGGTGCGAGCCATATCGTCCGCGTGCTCCTGACCCCAACGGCGGCGGTGAGCCGTGGCAAAGAGGTGTCGTCCGTCTTACCGCGAGTTCTCCTTCGCCTTTGGACCTAGACCTGTGGGTGTACGATCATAACTTCAATCCGATCCCCGGTTACGGGCACGACAACCCGGATGCAAGCGGCCTGGAACGAATGTTCAATGCCGGAAAGTATTATGTTGCCGTGACCGACGGCAACCTGCTTAATAATCTGCCAAGCCCCCCCGATGACGAAGAACGGAATAAGCCCGTGCTCGATTATCCCAATATCGTCGCTTCGAGCAGCCCCGTCTTCCCCATCCCGATGATTATGTTAACTATCAGTCAGAATGGGTTGACCCGCACCGTGGGCGGACCAAAGGTCTACCCCTACCAAGTCTTGTTCTTTGAGTTTAACGTCTCCGATCCACAGGCCTGCCCCGTTTGCATCGCTGACTTTAACAGAGATGGCGGCGTAGACGGAACCGATGTCGAGGTCTTTTTTCAACGCTGGGAGATCTCGGACCCCTGCGCGGACATCGATGGGAGTGGCGCCGTCGATGGATCCGATGTGCAGCCCTTCTTTGACGTTTGGCAGACCGGCGGCTGTTGATGCCGCTGCCACAACATAACTCCACGGGTCCTCGACACCGTTCACTTACTATTTAGCTCGATCGGTCATCCGGCAGAGCTTGGCCCAAATCCCGGGTAACGCGACTGTTTTCACCTGCGCGGCAATCGCGATAGTCGCGCGCGAGGGCGCCGCCTCATCCGCGCTGGCCACCAACTCTGCGGGTGTTTGCGCACCCGGACCAACGCGCCCGGCTGACCGAACGTCCATTTCAACTGTAAGCTCACAGGTGTGCTCGGTGGCACGCCTGATTCGGTTGAGCAGCCCCTTCGGCTCTTTGAGCTGAAGGCTTACGACCTCGCTCCCGCCAACCGGAATCGGAGATTGTTTGCTCCGCAGCTTGATCGAAACGGCAGCCAGCTCCCGCCGCGAGCCGCGGGCCCCCCGGATTGTCGCACGGACCCGCACCCGCTCCACGATCATCGACGCGGCGGGCAGTGGGTTCTTGATCGTAATTTCTAGCGGCCTGCACTCGCTCGCGTCCGCTCCGCCGGGGATACCGCAAACGAGCCCTGGCTGGTTAGGCCGGGTGTTTAGCTTAAGTTCAATGGAATCGTACACCCGGCTTTGCGGCCCCTGCCCCTCGGCGTGGCTAGGAGGATTCGACTCTCGCACAAGCTCAAGCACCCCCCGCTGCTCTCCGGCCTCGAATCCCTCCATGTCCCGGGCTACGAACGCTAGCCACCCGGTGCATGCCCCCGACGGATTGGCAAGTTGTAACTGCTCTGCGACGGGCGAAGACGCACGCCCAACATAATACCCTTCGGGAGGCTCCGCGGTTGAGGATGTTATATCCCACACGCCGCCCACCGATCCGGAGGGTCGCCACCGAACTCGCAGTTGCGCCGGATCAATCGGCGGCTGCCCGCGTGCCGAGGGCGCCACAATAAACCGAAACTTAGCCTTATTCGTATACGCCGCCCTCAGTGGGAACACTAACGTTTCATCGCAGAAGATGGCGCCCTGAAAGCAGGCGGAGATATCAAACTTAACATCCGGTACGCGCGGACCGCGGACATAGAGCGAGCCGTCACACTTCGCCAGATTCTGCCCCAGCGCCCGCGCCAAAGCACCGGGGCTCGCATAAATCCGCAGGCGACCGCGCGAGCCCTCCACCGCCGCGAGGTCGCCCTTAAACTCGGCCGCCCCGGCGCTGCTCTGCTTAACACTCACCTGCACATCGGCCGGGCCTGCGCCGGTGACGGTGGTGGGTAGGTCAAAGTAACCAAGCGAGTTAAGCGAACTGATTGTCACCACCTCGCCCGAAGAGGGCGGCAGACAACAGACAAGACCGGCGCTAGGATCGGGAACTCCGCCCAGCCCCACCTCAAATCTCCACGCGACCGCCGCGACAAGCTTGCCCTCTTTGCTACGCCACGCCGCGGCGGCGGGGGTTCGGGAGGCCGCGAGCTGCCGGGACATTCCCGCTGGGAGCACCTCGCACCAGACTCTGGGCACACTGCGCGTCTGCAATGTGACCGCGTCACGGGCGAAGCGCCGCTCAACCTGGAAGCTGCGGTTACCGCCCGCGGCGAGCTTAAACGGGTCCGCGTAGGGCGCACGCAGACCATCTCCGAAAGTAATCTTAACTGTAACTTCCTGTCCCGTCAGCGTGCTTACGAGATTGACGCTGCCCTTGGGCGATGTAAGCACCACCGCGGCCCCGCTGGAGTCTCGCTCGACACCCACCGCGCAGAGGCGGGCACGGTCGGCGTGTCCATCCCCCGGCGCGGTCCAGTACCCGCCCACGGGCGCCAGCGCGGTATCTTGTGAACCGTCCCACTTAAGATCGGCCCGTAAGCCGAATGATCTCTCGCTGAACAGCACCTCGCCTAGCACGGCCCGTTCACCGGCCCGCAAAGTCCACTGCGCGTGGCTGTCGTTAACGAGCACGTTCACCGCTCTACCCGCGGGATAGTAAACGCTAGGCCGCTGTATCTTAAACGAATACACCTGCCACTTCGCATGGCCAAACTGCTGAAAAGCTATGGAAATAATTAAACCAGTCTGGGCGGTGACGTCGATCGGACCGACGAGGTCCGGCGGCGCGAGTACCGCGACGCTGACGCTCGCCGCGGCAACTTCTCCCGGCACGCATACCACCGCAGCGCGCGTCAGCGCGACCAGCACAACCCTGCTTGTCGTGGCTACCCAATCAGTTATACTCTGAACTGGAATAGGGAGAGCGAGAAGGAACTGGAATTGGTTTGTGAGCAACACTCCTTGGAGCGCCTCCGGCAAAGGGGGTGCGCTCGCGTGCTGCTCGCATTCGGGTACCCAAGCGCGGGTTGTAAGCAAGAACTCGCTTGCTTTAAGAAGCTCACCCGACACAGAGTTAAGCCGCACCAATCCCGGCAGCGTGCTATCGCCGCGATACACCGAAACGGCCACCGCCCGGTCAAGCTCCGCGAGTCTGTCAGCGGTCAGCATCGTTCGAGAGAGCGTCGCGCCCGGCCGTGGCCCCGGCAGCATCGCCTCAATCCTCAGTTCTCTTATTACCTTTTGATTGGCGTCGGTACTGGGTTCCACGACCGCCACAAACCAATCACCCGGTCCCGCCGTTTGCGCTTGGTCGGGGTCGATCATAACAGCTGTGCTTATCGCATCGATAGAAATATAGCTTAACTTGCCGGCTAATCCGTGTGCGGGTGCGCTACTCAATACTCGTCTGGAGCCAACGGCTCCGATGACGGGCCTCCACGCGGTAACATCCTCGATCTGGAGGCCGCTCGCCGCGGCTGTGGCTCCCCACAGCGCCGCACCCACCGCGTAATGATCGCTAGAAAATCGCGGAGCCGCCGCCACCGAATAGACACTTCCACCGCCGCCATCGGCGAGCCGAAGCCGCAGCGCCTGCTCATCGTAATGTAATGTTGCCTCGCATGAGCAGCGCGTGTGCCTCTCCTCTACCGCGCCCTCCCAACGCTGCCGCGCAGCGAGCGCCCGCTCGCCATTACCATCCGCAATGAAGGCAAAAGCGCCCGCAGCTGAGAACTCCCAAATTCGTGTTGTAAGTGTTGGCACCCCGCAAACAGCTCTAACCGCCTGAGCGACGATATCGCTCGTATCCGGAGGAAGGTCCGGCGAGAGCACCAAAGTCGCCGATGCAATATCTTCAATCCGCAGTGACGACCGCTCTTCAAGCCTCGCCATTAAGGTTCGAAGAACCCCCGCGACGATCCGGAAGGTGCAATCGGCATCAGTTACTTCGTCGATGATGGTGCGCCACGAGAACCGACCCAGGACACCCCGCGTTGAAAGAATGCGCTCATCGGTGGCCGCCGCTGCGGAGTCAACGCGGTTTGAGCCGCCGCCGACAACCTCGATGCCCGCTGCATGTTCCAGACACCACAGGTCCGGACCAACGCAGGCCGACGCGGCGGAGAATCCGGACGAACGTAATAGCTCGGTAATCGACGGTGCGGCGCCGGACGGCGTGCTCACGGCGATGTCCGCCGCGTCAACAGCCCCGACGATTCCGACGGCGGTGCGGCGCACAGCGCACAACGCCCAGCCGCGGCGGTCGGTATGGATCCCGAGGTGGATAGACATGAGCGGTGCGAGAGGGAGCGGTGAGCCACGGAACAACCATCACACTTACGATCGCGTGGGGTGCCAGCCTTTGACCAGCGCAGAGTTTAGATTATCGGCATCGCAGAGCGCGGGCATGACCGAATCGCTGGCTGGCGGAGCCTCGTATAACTTATAATTATGTCCCTCGTTGAGGTCGAGCTTCGTCACCAGCTTATATTCCTCGAACGCCCCATTTAACCGTGCGAGCCACGCTCCGCCCTTGGAGTGAGGCGGGAAGAACTCGCCACGAAAGTGCTTACTAGCCTCACGCATGATGTCACGATAAGGGACCGCCAGCGGATTGACTTCGCCGATCTTGCCTACCAACCGATAGCTCTTGAACGCCTCGGTCCATCGTTGAATAACATCCGCGATCTGCTCCACTGGAATTACATCACGAAGCACCGCTTCTAGTTTCGCGACCTGACCCGTCGAGGCGGGCGGCGCGGTTAAAGTGCCAACGGCGTCCTGCAGAGCAGGGCTTGGCGCACTTGCAACGAAAGTCGAAGGATTCGCGGGCGACGTACTGAAGCTGTTTTCGGGTTTAGTTGTGTTGGACGCAAGCTCTGCTCCTGAGCCGGGCCGAACGCCTTTTGCGATGCACTCTCCGTTAGCGCGAATCAAGGCGGGGCGAAGTAGCCCCGTGTCGTCGGATGGGGCAGCGCTAAAGTGCTGATCGAACATTGGGCCGGGTCCGACCGCCCTGACAGCCAGCAGCGAAGAAACCCCTTCAACGAGTAGTTCTCTTACAGCATCGACATTCTGACCATTTAACTCATCGCGGCGAGTCAACGCCCACAGCTCCATCCAAAATCGATCGCGGACTTCGTTGGCGTGCTCTGGCGCGGACTGACTTCCGCCGCTCGCGACTGTCGAAGCTGCGTTCCACGCTCGCCGCAGTTGTGTTGTAACGGCATCGGAGAGTTGACCCTGGGCGAGCATTACAATAGCCTTGATCCAAGCCTGCCTCGCGACTCTGGGTACGAGCACGACTCCCACAGAGCCGGGGCCGGACGTTGAGACTCCACCGAGTTGGGCATGGCTCGAATCCATGTTATCATCGCGCAGCGACGGTTGAAGCCAGATGGCCGCGGGGAGACCATCGGGGGAGATCGTCGGCCAGTCAACCCCGACCGCGTCGCCCCTGTACCAAGCGGAGAGCGCGCTTTCTGCACTTACGTCAAGCACCAACCCGACTTGTTCTGCCGCTTGGCCTGAATGAAGCAGGACGCTATCCCAAGCGTTCACCCGTTCCTTGCTCATAGCGCCAAACACCGCGAGAGACTGTAAGTCATCGCGACGGATTGAAAGAAGCACCTCGATCCACCGGCGGACAGCGGTGCGCTGGGCAGCTTGCTGGGTCTGCGGATTTCGCGCGGCCCCGTACCACTCCGAAAGAAGTTTCTTATGCCCCGCTTCGATCAACGGAACATAAGCAGTAAGCAGACTAGACTCTTCACGGGCGGAGGCCCACCATTTCTCGGAACGCAACGTCTGCGTTGAGATAATCTGAAGTCTCGGCAGCGAGGGATACCCGTCTGCAAGCCGAATTGCGTCAAACTGCACCGTCGGCATCAGCTGCCCCTGACCCTGCGCAATGACATAAGTTACCTCACGACTCCGTGCGGGAGGTTCGCTCCGCGAAGGAATCGGAATAACCGCATCAATTGCTTCGCGTATTGCCCGGTAACCGCGCACGGCCTCATCTAGGTCTACTGATTGCGGTCCTCGATCCGCCAACGCATCGGTTACGGACTGGGCCGCAGCGTCGAACGAGTGCGCGAGCCGCGCAAAGGTGGCCGCGTCTGCGGTTGCAATATCTATGTTGTTAAGAAGCGCAGCGAGAGCAGGATCTTGCGCCGTTAGCCGCTCTGTGAGCTCGATCTTGCGGAGCTCTTCAATAAACAGCGAGGTAGCTTCAGCCCATTGCTGTCGCTGCGTTTCCAAATCAGCATTGGGCGGTGGAAACGCAGACTGGGCAGCGTCCGCGACAAGGGAACCGATGCGGGGACCAAGGCCCAATCGGGCCGCCCTATCTACGGAGGTGGTCGCTGCTAGTGCGGAACCGAGCGAAGCCGAAGAGTTTTGTTTCTTCATCGCAGCCTCGAGCGCCAACGTCGTTGCCCGGACCGTTTTTATTACGTCATGATTACTCGTGACGAGCGACTCAAAGAGAATGAGAAACGCTACACCCTCGGCCATCACGGTATTAACATCGACAGCCGGTGAGATGGGCTGTAAGCTACTGCTGTTCGTTACAAGTGTACGTACCTTCTCTTTAATGCTCGTAAGTGACTTTAGCACTTCGGCCATCGTGGCGTTCAACGGATCATTCTTCTTTGTGGCTTCGGCCTGCATAACCGATTCGAAATCCTTTCGTGCGGCGACCGCCACCTGCTCTGCGAGTCTTTCAGAACCCGATAGCAGCTTTTCGGCAATTTGATGAATTCTTCGCCAGAGCACGATGCAAGTAACCGCAGCGCCGAGCAAGCCAGACAAAACTCCCACGAGTAGCACGAGCAGGGGTGACACCGCCTGCACTGCAACATCGCCCGGTCTCGCCGCGCCTCGATCGCTAGCGAGAACGGTTTCGGGGTTCTTGACCTCGTTCACGTTTGCCGCGGATTCTTCGGCGGGTTTGGCGGAAGCTGGTGCTACCGGCGGCGGCTGAACTTTCACTGGCGATGATTGATCCGGGTCGCTGCCCAGCAATGTTGCTGGCGGCGTAGCCGACCCCTCCTCGGTTGACGAACTGCCATCGGGGGGATTTTTGGGCGGGTCACCGGGCTGAGAATTTGAGGTCGGCTGCTCATCAACCCGAACCTCGTCCCAATTGAACGGACCCGTGGAGCAGTTTAACTCATTCGAGCCCCCCAGCGGAGCTGACCACCCAGCTAAGGGTGTCGCCAGCGCGCTGTGGGCCAAGAATGAAATGCATGACGCGGCAACGGCGACTCGTGCCGCAACCGTAAGTTGTATTGCATGATCGTACAATCTTTGGGGGTGCATGAGCGGTTCCTGTAGGCAAGACAGCAGTGTTAATTTGATCGTTTCGTGGGGCGCAGTTCTCTGATTTGCTCAGGAGGGCTAGTTGCTCAGCCGGACGGTAGAAAGAGACTTGATACTTGTGTTGGCAATCACGGTAGTGAGCTTAAGCTCGCGGCCTGTAGCACATTGAACGAGGTCGGCGGTGAGATTGATCTCGACATACTCATCTTCGCTGGTGATGTGCCTGCGTAGTTGTTCGGGGTCCAATCCCAGCCGCGTTTCGCCCACGAGCTGCTTACCTTTCTCAGTGATCCCCATCTCCAGCAGTGTGCTGGAGGGCTCCCAAGCCGTGGGCCGCAGGTCCATGTCCTCAAACACCGTAACATAATATTCATGCGGATTAACATTCACTCTGGTTTCCCACCGGTTGTTCTGGGCGGTTACATCGTGGCCGAGATCGAACATGCGGGTGAAGTTCCCGGGCCCCGCGAGGTACGAAATCGGGAGCAGCACCGTATCTGCACAATCATTTACAACGTAAGGCAAACCTCCCGTGGCCGTGTCCGTGCCCGTCGCGCGCAGCTGCGCATAGAGAGATGCGCCCTTTGCGACGATCGTCTTGGCGTCTTTGGGCGTAAAGATATACTCATGATTGGGGATGCCCATGATAGTTTCGATGCGTTTCCAGAGCAGCGGAAGACGGCTGGAAGAGCCGGAAAGAACTATTTTGTCCGGCCTTACAACATTATATTTCTTTGAGACAGACTCCCAGAGCCGCCGCCCCCGCGCAACTGCTTCGTCGATCGCCTCTATGATTGCCGCATCGACCTCGGAGCGCGTCAATGAAACTCCATCGGGGCCCGGCTTATTGAGCCATGCCGCGAACGCCGGTCCGATTCCGGGCGGTCGCCGAACCACTTCCGCCGTTGACTCCCCTTTGAGATCGGTGTAGTGTAACATCTCCAGGTCAATCAACTCTCGCTTGAGCTCTTCGCTCTCCAGAAGATTCTCGGGGAGCGACTGATACCAGTTCGCGCTCGACCGGTCGAGACCGCCGTAGCGGGCGTCGTCAATTCCGTAGGCGCGCCGCTTAATGAGCTCTGCCATTCGCCGAACTTCGAAGATGTTATTTGAAACCGCGGCGAGCACCGCCATGGGTGACGACTCCGCAGCAACGAACGGCAGGAAGGGAATGTCGTGATTCTGAGGATGACGGATGTTGTCCAACGTGCGGTCGGCATAGACGGCTTTCACCAATCGCGCGGTCAACAACTTTGCAATTACTTGCGTTATTGTCTTTCCGCCGAGTTGACTCACGCCTGTCATACCCAGCGGGCGAATGCGTACTTTTTTATTCACTTCACTCGCGGCGATCGCCGCCACGTCCAGCGTGCCACCACCGAAATCAAAGACCATGAAGAAGTGATCGGGCTTTGTTTTGATCTTTTCAACTCCGAGTAATCTCACCTCGGCGAGTGCTCCTGCGTTCGCCTCATCAATGCGCAGCGGCGGGACATAACGAACGCAACAGACGGCCGCGACATCCCTCAACACCTGCATGAACTGGTTGCGTTGGCGGAGATTAAAGACGGAAGGAAACGTCGCATCAAGCCGCTCGATCGGTGCATTATGATTAGCGAAACGAATCGAAAGCAGTAGCTCACGAATAAATATGAAGGCAAGATCGCGAGCACGGAATTCAGGCATCTGATCGGATGCGAGCACTCCCGAGGCCAGCTTAGCGGATCTTAAAGGCGGTATCACGTCCTCGCTGCCAAGTAGTGTCTTAAACTCTGCAAACGTTGTATACTCCGAGTTATCACGATTCAACTGATGCTCGGCGTCGTGTCCGACCAATATCTCATACGGTGTCTGGGAAGACCCACGGTCGAGATCAAGGCGACCGGCGGACGAACTGGGCACGCTCAGACGAATCGAAACCTTAGTGGGAATCTCGTCGGTGCGCGCCGAACCCGACGCAATGATTCCGGGCGACAAAAGAGCCTCGGGAACCCTTACGCAAGTCGCCACGCCGCCTTGGGAATCTTGCTTGGCGACACACGTATTGGTAGTCCCAAAGTCAATGGAGAGTCGCGGACTAGGGATGGCCACGCCATTGTTATCCAGCGAACCCTCGTAAGCCCGGACGAAGAATGATTTTCTTACGCTGACCGGCAACTCTAACCATGTTCCGCCCTGGTCGCGGTTGTCGATGACCGCTGCTACATGGCACGTAAAATTAGTTTGCGTTTGCTGCGCGGGTGATTTGATGTACAATAACCATTCATCGCTATCTGCCCGCTGCCGCGCGCGCGCGGACCAAGAGTTTTCTTTGAAAGTAGACCGAAACACAAGCCGCGATGAATCTGTGAACTTATCAAGAAGCGTGGCGGATTGTGGAGTCGCGTTTGGTGCCTTGAAAAGCCAGATGGACTCTCCAGCCACAGGAACCTGAGGACTTGGAGCGACTGCTTCCAGTACGCGGCAAGGGCGGCCATCAATCGCCGCGATCTCAAACTTGATTTCACCGCCACCCCGGACCCGCGGGGCCAGACTGATCTGTAGTTTTACACCCGGTCCGATGCTTACAACGCCTGAGTTGTAAGCCCCGCCCGGGATAGGGACCATGATGATGAGTCCATCCACCCTCTCTAATCCGTTGGAAGCTACATCGTGGGGCAGCGAAGTACGTCGCAGCCGCTTGACAATGCCTTGGGCTGGCTGAGCGCCGAGGGGCGCAAGCCCACCAGTAATTTCACACCGCACCGTTCCATCTGCGCACGCGTCAAGCCACGCCGCGTCGGCCGAAGAGCCGGTCGCTTTATCAATGGTTACAACACAGCGAACGCCCACGGTCAGGCGGTCGGGAGTCGAAGGATCAAGGCAGAGAACGTCGGCTACCAGCCCCAACGGAGTCTCCGCCTCCCAGAGTAAGTTGCCGTTGCGCGGCCCCGTCTCCTCGTTGGTCGCCGCCGAGGGGGTCACGACGCGCACTTTGGCGGTGATGGTCGGCGCTGCATAGTTCGCGAAGCGATTACTTATCTTTGACCACTCATCATCGGGCGCGGCCTGCAGCCGAAGCGCGGGCGGGGCTTCGAAAAACTCGATCTGGCGGGCGACAAATATGTTCGCGGGTTCGGCCGCTTCAACCAGCACATTACGCCAGCCATCGGCTGGTTTTGTCAGCCGCAGTTCGATGGCGGCTTCGGCCGAATGACCATCAAACATCGCGGGTGTTGGAGAAATAACAATTGAATCAGCGGCAGCCGCTGCGGCGCGGGTCCGGCCGCCGGGTCTCTCCGCAGAGATGAATGATGCCTTCGCTACAACCTGTTCGAGAGGCACACTTCCGATGTTACGAATCAGGAGTGGGCAGACTGCCGAGTTACCGCTGACGCACCAACGAATCGGCCCATTTACATCGCCGCTTACATCGCCGCCTTGCGCTACTCCGCCGCTCTGGAACTTCGCCTGTCCCGACTCTCCCACCAGCGGCGCATCAACCAGCTGCGCCGCTCGCATAGCACTTCCGCACATGCCGCAGCGCGCATCTCCCGGGTAGACCTCGCCAGCTCGACCATCCAGTTCGCAACGCGAGCAGCGGATGATGTTTACATCATCCGCTGCCGCGACCGAGGAAAGACCCGCCGAAGAAGATTTAGATTGCTGGTTCGGATTCACAGAGTTTATTCTTCAAAGCGTCTTGGGGTTTGCGTCTGCACTGCGCTGCTTCTCGGGCGTTCTAAGCAGATCCTCCTTGACGAACAGGTGAGGCGGTGTCTCCAAAGTGTAATCTTTTCCAAACCAGTTCAACTTGAAGCTGGCCTCATCCAGCATGGTCTGACCCGTATTGGCATGGGCATCCTTTTCCGGGAAGAGCCGCAGCAGGCGGTGGGTCGACTGGTCAGGAAACAAGCCCTTCGCGGCGTCCGCGTGATCAACACCTCTGCCGACGAAGAGCACGTAATGTTGAAGGTCACGCTCTGCGGTCTTTTCGAGCGCTGCAGCGCTGATGGCAAAGCCCCGTTGTTCGGCGGTTCGACAAAGGCCCTTAATGCGTTGGTCTACCTCGAAGGCGAGGCGGCGCGTCATCGTATATAACTGATTAAAGGCGGACTTCTCTCCATCGGAGGCCTTTTTATCGGGGAACACCTTCTCCCGCAACACAGCGTACACCAGCTTGAGCTGAATGAGCTTCTCGATCGCCGCACGCATGATCTCTTCGGAGTTGGTCTGGCGACCCTGGGCCAGATAACCATCGACTAACGTAATATAAGCCTTCTCGATGCGGGGACGCAGTTCGACCCCCCGCGTGTTGTTGCGGAGGAACTGCGACACCTGCTCGAAGGTCTCACCCATCTCTATATCCGCGGCGTCGTTGGGGGGCCTGTAGTAATATCTGCCGTAAGCCGGTGCCCAGACCAGTTGACCGATGATAATACCTTTGAGCGCAACGTCACGCGATTTGGCGACGTCGCGCTTGGCGGCGTCGGTTCCTTCCCCCGGCTTCACCGAGAGCGTGAGGTCGGGTAACACGTTGATCCATCGCGGGTCGATGTGCCGGAGTTCGATCGGGCTGATCTGCTTTGCGGTATTGTAACTTTCCCTGTACTGATCAAGCTTCTGGAGAGAGAGCAGGCGATAACCGTGGAAGTCATTGACGATCGTTATATCGCCCTCGACCTGTCGAGCCTCGGCCTTCTGCGGTTCGGTTAACTCAGCACCAATGCCCCGCTCTCGCATCAACTCCATCGTGGTGATGAACGCTCCCGAATTACGGTTCTCAACACTGCCAAAGCGAGAGAACTTATCGGGCGCGGTGTTCGCGTTCGCTTCCCAGTACGGATTCGCGTTATTCGCGATTGATGTCAGCCGCCCGTGCAGATCCAGATCCTTGGTAGATTCATCCAGCGCGGTAAACACGTCGCGCACCGCGGGAAGACTGCCTTTGAAAAACTTAACCGAAGCGATATCCACCAGGTTCATGAGGACCGTGCGGCCGTCGCCCTTCGCCACCGCGGCGTGGATTGTGGTCTTCGCCTCCAACCCGGACTGATACTCATCCCGATACAACTCAAGAAGCCGCTTTTTGCCCCAGGCGGATTTATCCATGTCCGTCGTTCGGCCAGCGGGCATCGTATCGCTGGAAAGCGCGAGATCGATTTCTTTGTCCAGAGCGCGCTCCCGATCGGGTTGATCGCTGGACGCGCCGAGCGATTCATAAAGAACGTTATCACGGGAGGATGTAAGTGCCTTGGCAACTTCAGACTGCAAACTCGCGAGACGCTGCTCGTACTTGGCCAGCACATCGATCTCGCCGTCAATCCTGCTTAGCTGATCTTTAAGCTTGAGCGCCAGTTGCGTCAGATAGCGTTCGTCCAACTTTGCCTCGATGAGGTGGAACGCTGTTTCAAGTTGATGCACGCCGCAACGCACATAGTTTGCCTTGATAATGTCCTGCGCCTTGTGGCGAAGGGGTGCGGTGCCCCAGCCGTCGGTCTGGTCTGCATTCTCCCAGTTTGAACGCAGGCGGCCTAATCGGGTGAGCTGCGGATTGCTGTTCCGCTGCTCGTGAAGATACTTAAGGCGCTCGTTGATGAAAGTCTTAAGCGAGCCACAGTGCGACGCGCTCGCGGCTACGCTCGCCGCCCACTTACGTAAGGGCTTGCCCGGCCTGAGATCATCGGAGATCGCCTTGGCATCGGCCTCCGCCGCGTCGTCGGTGAATGTAAATCGCTCTTTGGCCCAGACCTTGAACTCTTCGCGAACATCGCGGGCAGAGGCGGCATTCACATCGCCAGCCTCAATTACGATACAGTGCTGATTCAACCGGGCCTGCATATCTTCCCATATGCTGTTGGCACGAGTGCCTGATTCGCACCCATTCAGAGCCTTTACGAACGCATCACGAAGTTTTTCCCGGCGTCCTCCCGTGAACTTGTCCGCCCCAGATGGGGGCTTGGGGTCGCTTATGTTTTTGGGCCACTTGCCGCCCAAGACTTTCTTTCCTTCTTTATCAACGTCCCACTGCTCGGCGCTCTGCCGCGGGCCCATTTCCTGCACGATAAGACGGCGGAGCCACCGCACCGATGCCAGACGCTGTAACTCGGGGAGTTTGAGGCTCACCTTCGCGACGCCCATCGCCGAATAGCAGCGAGTGGCGTTAGGCTCGAACATTGCGAATCTTTCAGCGTTAACATTCGGTTCCGACTTTTCGTACCCACCGTCAAGATCTTCCAGCGCGAATAATGAGTCAACTTTGCTCTCAGCGTTATATAATATCGACGCGTTTGACCAGTTACTCATGAGCCGGCTCGATAGCTTCGAGGTGCCGACCATAAACTCAAGGCAATCGGCGACGAGTTGGTAAGCCTCAACCGGCCGAACGCCTTCTTCACGAAGTGGGTGCGCACCGTTGGTCTTGGAGAAGAGGTAGCAGGCCGAAAACGGCCGGACCCCCTGCATCGTCGCGCCGTAGCCCGAGCCCCAACAGTCAGTTTGAAATCGCTGCGACTGGTTTAAGTGTTCAATCTCTCTGAGCGCCGCGTACCCGTTCGCGCATCCAATCGCATACGCATCTTTGTCGCGCGACTTAAGTGCTGCCTCAAAGTGCTCGGGCAGGAGAAGAAAGGCGCGAACCTCGCCAAGCTGAAAATGGTTGGCTGACTTCAAATAGTGGATGAGATAGGTGCAGTCGATGAGCGAGCCGGCACCCGTTCCACCAGCAATCGACGCGACAATTACAACGTCAACCTTGGGCGACTTTCCGCCGCGGGCGGATTGCACTTGGTCTGCGGACTCGACGGCGATTCCCTTTTCCACCGCTCGGCGAATTCCCTGCGGAATGGTTGAGTTCATCCGCACGGTGATCGCCTCGCGGATGCGGGCGAGCTGCTCGATGAAGAGCATTCGGCCAGCCGGGCGGATCGCGCCAGCTCCCTTGGTGAACCCGATGTTATCCAACTGCTTCATCACGTCTTTCTTAGAGAGAAAGAGGCTCAAGTGATGCTTGGATTGCTCAAGATTGTTCAGCGTGGCACTAACGGCGGTTGAATCCATGCCGGTGTTAATACAGTCGGCGGACTTAAAGCTCGCCGCGTCGCGAATTCCCGTTGAGCCGACGTTGTCTGAATCGGTATCAATTCCGAGAAAGGCGAAGTAAGGAAAGTAATCGGCGCTGTCGTACTTCTCGAAGATGCGCCGGCGGAAGCGAGTCAGCACTTCAAATCCCGTCCCGCCCAGCGCGATAAAGAGCGTGGGTTTAGCCTCGGGCTTGGTTACGACATCTTCGTCAGACTTGGCCGCGGTGGCTGATTGAGCTTGTGTTTGAGTCATGTTGGTTCCTGTACCTTTTCGTGATAGTCGGCGGCCGCTCTTGCGGGGTCGCCTGATTCAAGTATAATAATTATTTCAAACCTACGTTACTGGCTCGCCCCGGATCCATCGCCGGGGAGGCGTTTCAATCGCGGATGCCCACCCGCCCCAGCATCTGACACTCGCCGAGGCGGTGCAAAGCACCAGCACATCCGGGCATGTTCCCGCCCCAATCCGAAGCAGGGCTGTGGCTTACACCTCACTCAGCGGTCACGGGAGGTCCGGGGTCGGAGTGGGAGCGGGAGCAGGAATATCAACATCCGTGTCGCCTTGAGCCAATCGACCGAAGAGCGGCTCGTTGAAGAAGTAAACGCTCGCGCTGAACGCGAGGAAGAGCACGAGCGAGCCGACGACCCAGCTTCGGATGGAGCCGATGACGCGGCTAGGCACCTCGTCGCGCTCGATGCGTGCTGTGAAACCCATCAGGGCCCACGCGGAGAGCGCCACGGCGATCACGAATAGAACCGCGATTGTGGCGAATGACCATTGTTCGGCCGTCATCGCGAGAAGCAGGGGGTAGGGGGTCATTTTGAGGGCTCCTTTTCTGTACTAGATGGCGTATGTTCGGAAGAGTTCGCTCCACGTTTCACTCACAAATTAGCGACTCTTCTGGGGATCTGGATTAAGGTGAAGCAGGCGGACCGCCCAATAACTGCTGACGGGGCGTTTCATGGGCTTAATCTATGTCCAAGCCACTGTCCGGTTTTACTTTTCTATTCGCCGCCGATTCTGGTTCTGACGAGGTTTGGCTCGTATCGCGAGGAGCCTCATAGCCGTCAACATCGAGGGGGTCTTCGTCCTCACCGCCGTAGGCAGCATCTGGATGTCGTTTGGGCAATGTCGATGCACGCTGCCGTTTGAGCCACCAAGACCGACCCGCATAACCCCCACCCGCAAGGCCCACGAGGGCCAACGGCCAAACAAACAGGGGCAGCGTCGGCGGGAAAACCGAAGCGACCGGAATTGTGATCCTTAATGAATCATCTGATGTCCGAACGAGTATCACGCCCGACCGCTGACTCGACCAGAATCGGAAGCCCTTTTGATCAGAAGGGGCGAGAAGCCCGAGCCCCACATTGCCCGCGTTGATGTCACGAACGCGCATTTTGGACGCAACTTTACTATCGCCCTTTCGAGCAAATCCGGCCTCGCCCGCGATTGTTGGCACCTGACCTTTTCCATCGACGAGTTGCTCAACTACAAGTTCAAGGTCGTCAACTTCGGAACCTCCGCCGGGCGGCGTCACCGCAAAATTCGCGGGGACCTTCCAGTCGGCAGTGTTCACGAAGGGGATCGCTTTGGAGTCCCATGAAGTTTTGCCGGGCATTATCGAATCGAGAGCCTGCGTTCCGCGCATGAGTTGCAATCGCCAGACACGGGGAACCAAATTCAACTCGAATACCTCTCGCTGCTCGTTCGCAGCCAAGGATGCTGTCGGCTCCGCCGAGATACTCACCGGGTCTGTGAGAACTACAGAAAGCGTTCCCTTCTGCGCTTTGCCAGCGAGCGCGGACAGTTTCTCTGTTGGCAATGCGGCGGAAAGCTTACCGAACACTTCGAACGTTTGCGGCTCGAGCTTTTCGCTCAGCGTGGCGTCTGACTTCATCTCTTCGCCAAACCCCACAGTGAGAGAAAGCGACTTGTCGGGGAGCGCACCCGCGACCTTTATTACTTTGGCTTGCCCCCCACCGGTGACCTGGAGCGCCCCTAGCTTCACCGAGCGGTTAAATGGAAACTGGGCCTCACCCGCAACCGCAGTGAACGTAACAACATTTTTAATCGCCACGACGTTAAACGGCGCGGACAATGTAAGCAACTGCTCACCAGAGAACCGGGCAGACTTTATCTTCGCGCGAAGTTTGAGGCGTCCCCCGCCGAGCACCGAGTCGCCCGCTTTAACCGGCACGCTGAGACTTCCGGCAAGGGATTTTGACCCTAAAGTAAACTCCCGGGCGCTAGTGTTAGCGGAGGTCAGACCGCCCGCTGCGGATGCCTGTTCCAGCGAAGCCGCGACCCCCGACGCGGAGATTACCTCGAGTGTGACCTTTGATCCGGCGGCAGCGCGATTCCACGACAGTTTCAACTCGCACGCCGCAGAGCTACCCACGGGAATGGACTGCGTCCGCAACAAAACCTCATCAGTAGGCCGGCCGAGGGGGTCCACGGCGTACACCAGCGGATCGAGGGGCGAGATCGCGTTCTCGATTCGGATGAGTGGGGTCGCGATCGTGATCTTTGAGGCGTCGGCACCCTCTATCTTTACTTCAATTCCCGGCACCGCTGCCGCCTCGAACTGAGTGGCACCTTTGGACCAGCGGACGTACAAGGGTACTTCCTTGGGGATATCGCTGCTCTTGAGAGTAAGTTGCTGGGCCCCCGCTTGATCAAACGCCATCTCAACATCGGTGGCCGCGCTCGAAACCGCGAGCTTAACATTAAAAGCGGGCTTAGTGCTTTCATCGGGGGTAAGCAGAACAATCCCGATCGGCCCCGCATCCAGGCGCGTCCAGGTATCGGCGTCATCGGGCAACTGGGTCAAGCGGCCTTTATTACTTACATCGGTCTGGAGCGTCACGCCGCGTGCCGTGATCCGAGTAGACGCGATGAGTTGCCGCCCGCTCTGAAGCTTGGCGGTAGCGACCACATCGCCGGAGACCTCGCCATCGGCTTTAATCCTCGCCTTAAGCACCAGCGCCTCACCCTTCGCGGGCATGACAATTTTCTTTTCTATCTGCCCGGCGGACATCGCCGCGTTAGCGCCGCTCGCATCTACCCAGGCTGCGATCAGTTTGGGGGGAAGCGTCACCGAAACGGTCGCCGCGTTCCCCGCCGCGTCGTCGTTACCTCTCAGCGTGTAGGTAAGTTCCTTCGCATCAGACGTAATCATCGCGATTCCCGGTGGATCTACGGTGAACGATGCGAGCGCGGGGTTCAAAACCGAGGTCTGCA
>Ga0105044_10004000_pt1 | contig 20252 bp, 12 predicted proteins | sample MAT01_FD_78092 | JGI IMG/M metagenome (GOLD analysis project Ga0105044, IMG submission 78092) | Freshwater microbial communities from Lake Fryxell liftoff mats and glacier meltwater in Antarctica - MAT-01 | ecosystem: Environmental > Aquatic > Freshwater > Ice > Liftoff microbial mat | place...
AACCGGTACCTGACAAAACACTCTTGCGCTGCACCATTTCACGCGCCTTGCGGGCTGCGTGACGCGCTGTGGCAGCAAGTATCACTTTATTGACAATCGTACGGGCGTCATTGGGATTCTCTTCCAGATAATTGGTAAGCATCTCCGTAACAGCTTGTGAAACCGGCGCATTCACCTCACGATTTCCCAGTTTGGTTTTGGTTTGGCCCTCAAACTGTGGTTCCTGCACTTTTACCGAAATAACGGCCGTAAGGCCTTCACGAAAGTCATCGCCGGCAATTTCAAACTTGAGTTTGTTCAACATGCCCGAATCTTCGGCATATTTTTTCAGCGTGGCAGTGAGCCCACGTCGAAAACCCTGAAGGTGGGTACCGCCCTCATGGGTGTTGATGTTGTTGACATAGGCGTGAATATTCTCTGAATAGGAATTGTTGTAAATCATGGCCACTTCTACAGGAATGCCATTGCGCTCGCCTTCCATATAGATGGGGCGCGAAATGATGGCTTCACGCGCTTCGTCCAGAAACTGAACGAACTCGTACAATCCACCTTCAGAAAAGTAATTGTCATGACGTGGTTTTCCATCATCATCCATTTCGCGCAAATCGATGAGTGAGATCTTGATGCCTTTGTTCAGGTATGCGAGTTCTCTCAGACGGTTTGCCAACGTTTCGTAAACGTAGACTACCGATTCAAAAATCGTCGGATCTGGTCGGAAATGAATCTCCGTACCATTTTCTGTGGTGGTACCGATTTCGCGAACGGGATACTGTGGTTTCCCAATATTGTATTCCTGCTCGTATACCTTTCCGTCCCGGTATACCGTCGCTTTCAACATTTCCGAAAGGGCATTCACACAGGATACACCGACCCCGTGCAAACCTCCGGACACTTTGTAGGTATCCTTGTCAAATTTTCCTCCGGCGTGCAGCACAGTCATGACGACTTCAAGCGCGGAACGCTGTTCTTTTTCGTGAAAATCGGTTGGAATTCCCCGTCCGTTGTCACGGACAGAAACGGAATGATCTTCGTGTATGATGACGTCGACGGCATCGCAGTAACCCGCAAGGGCTTCGTCGATGGAGTTGTCTACTACTTCGTACACGAGGTGATGCAAGCCTTTGGCTCCTGTATCACCAATGTACATCGAAGGTCTCTTTCGGACCGCCTCCAGGCCTTCCAAAACCTGGATATTGTCCGCAGAATATCCCTGCTTAACTTTCTTCTGATCTTCAGTCATATAAATCCTGATTATTGTGGAATTTTGATTCGTGCAAAAGTACGACTTTAAAGCCGTTAATCACCCAAAAAACACGGTTGGGGTCATGTGTTTTCAACAAATAATTTGATGAAAATCAGATTATTATACTGAATCTGTTAATCTCTTTTGCGATTGCCCGAAAATGACCCTAAAAAGCGTACTTCAAACCGCCTAAAATTAAGGCCCGCTGCGCCGGAAAGCGGTAATAGATATCGTATCTGGCAGCTGTGAGATTGTGCGCCTGAATGAAGGCGGTAAGCCGCGATGAGTAGTGATACTCCGCGCTAAGCGTAAGATCGAGGTATGGGTCAAGTTCCACTTTCCAATAACCTGCCTCTTCTGGTGTATCGCCGGGAATTTCAAAAAGTGATTTCACCTGTCGTTTGCCGATCCACGCGAGTTGTGCACCGATTTCGAATTTATTAAACAGGTTGTAACCCGCATTCAATGAAATACGGTGTGCGGGTAAATGCCAGGCTTCATCTTCCACACCCGTGCTGTACGAATAGATTTCTGCCCGAACGCCTGCGTGCCATTTTTTGTTATTCTGATACGTGAGTTCACCCATCATGGTAAATGTCGACACTTCATCATAGACTACCGAAAAACGATTCTCCCGGCTCAGCAATGTATCATTCACAAAAAGTGGGGTATTGTCGGTTTTATTAAAACCTACCTGCGTATTAAAACTGATGTGATCACTAATGCTTCCGCGTACCCCTCCAAAAACATTGAACCGGGTAATCGAATTTTCCAAACCAATTTGTGAAAGCACAAATGGATTTTGCTCTGTGATCGACCGGTAGCTGTTTCGATTGACCTTACCGTTGATGCCCAAGTATGGAATGAAAATATTGTTGAAAAGCGCATAACTCACCTCAGCGTCCGGAAATGCGTAGAACCTCGCCTGATTGTCAAACTGTCCGTACAGTCCCAATCCGATAGAAGCGCGCAAACCTTTTGCGCGCAGCAAAATGCGGGGTACTGCAAAGAGGATGGCATTGGAATTGTCGATGGCACCCGTCGTGATATCAAGGGAATCATTCATAAATTCGAATGCAGAAATTCCTGCAGCCTTGTAGTTTACGAGGTCGAAACCACTGTTGAGGGTAAAGTAATTGGCACCCCGGTATGCCCGGAAATCAGCGGTAGCTTTGAATCCCAGCTCGTTGGCATCAAATCGGTCACCGAGGTGATAAACGTCAAATCCGACGTCGTGATTTACACGTGAGGAGTCGCGGTAGTAGCTTTTCCATCTGTTTTCCAAAGTTAGAAGGTTAAATCGCTGTCGGATATCTTCCTTTTCGATCTCCTGATCTTGCGGATCGAAACCATAATAATGAAAAACATTCCGGTCAAAACCCAGTTTCGATTGCAGGCTGTGCTCCTTAAAAACTTTCTTTCCCCACACGGACATGCTGTTTTCGCTGTATCCGCTGAACGCCACATTATTGATGCTGGTATTTGATGAAAGGTGTTTGAGATGCACGCCATACGCCAGGTCTCTTTCCCTCCCGCTGGTGTAGTAGGCCTCGAGATAAGGCGTGGCATAGGTTCCCGCGCCGCCTTTCACAAAACCTTTGTACAATTGTTCCAGCGGTTCGCGCACCTTGATGCGGGCCGGTTCGATGGGTATTACAGTCAGGGCAGTAGCAGGCCTTTTCGGCAAAAGTTGATACTTGATATTGCCAACATTTACAGGAATGTCGATGGGGTTTGGCGTTTCGGAAATTTTAAAGGCTTTTTCCACCGATAAAGTCCTGTCACCGGTTATGATTTGTGTTTGATCAAAAGAGTTGCCATCGCCCTGCGCCAAAGCTCCGGTGATACCGATTAAAAGCGCGCAAAAGATCGAAATATATGTTGCTTTGCTCATCATTGTTTTTTGGGCGTGTTGTTTTCGTCAATCAGATCGCGGTATTCGTCCACGTCGGCCGGGCGTGCCGCATCTGATTTTGCTTTTTGTTCCTGTGTAGATTTGATTTCGGCTTGATCGATGGCCGCGAGTTTAGCGCGGGCTTCGCTCACTGTGGCTGGATCCTGCACATTGTCGATGACGCTCTGAAGGGTGGCTTTGGCCTGGAAGTTATCGCCTTTGGCCACATACACATCCGCGAGCAACATAAAACCCCGTATTTTCCAGTTGTCAAAAGATGCAAATCCCTGAATGAGTTCAAAAATTTGTTTTTCGGCTTCGTCCAGATCGTTCAGCACAAAGGCAATTTCTGCCAGTTTGTATTTTCCTTCGGCCCCTTCTTTGCCTTTGGCGTTGGTTGACAGCCAGAGAAAATCCGTCCGGGCGGGATCATAGTCTTTGTTGTTAAAGAGCATACGTCCACGCAATATCCGCGCTTCAGTCGTGATATTTTCAGGTGAATCCGGATTGAAAATAACTTCGTTGGCGGCGGTTAATGCTTTATCATATTTGCCCAATTGGAAATCACAGCGCATTTGACCTATTTGCGCTTCGAGCACATTTGTAGCAAAAGAGGCAACGGCTTCCAACTGCTCGTAATGGGCGCCAGCTTTGGCGTATTCCTTCCGGCTGTATTGTATCGTGGCTGCACCGAGCAGGGCCGCTTCCGTAAATTTGCCGACAGGCTCACCGATGATGTATTCGTACCCCTTCAGCGCCAGATCAAAATTGTTTTGCCGGTAAGCACAATCCGCCTGATAATAGTGGGCATTTGTGGCAAACAGTCCATTGGGATATTTATTCAGATAATTTGAAAAGGAAGCAATGGCTGCGTCACACTTACCGTCTGCCACCAGGTTTTCGGCGGCCTGATATGTAAGGCTGTCTATTTCTGTTGGCGAAACGCTATAATTGGGCACTGCATTCAGCCAGGCAGAATATTCATCTACTTTGCCCAAATCGAGATAAATATTTCTCAGGACAGCGATGGCTTCTTTTGATTCCGAGTCAACGCCGTAATCGGCCACCACTTTTTTGTAACTGGCTATGGCATCATCATATTGACCAAGCCTATACTGCACAAGTCCGCGCTTGAGCAGCGCTTTTTTCCGGTAAGGAGACTGCGGATGGTCCTCAATAACGGTATTAAACGCCTTCAAAGCCGGACTCAATTCGTTTTGGAGAAAGTAACTGTCTCCCAATTCAAAATTGCCGGCGGCAGCCAATGTGGTCTCCGGGTGTTTTTCGAAAAGCCTGTTCAGGGTCTGAATCTTTTTGGGATATAACTCCTGATAGCCATAAGCCACTGCAATCTGAAACAAGGCATAATCTCCCTTAATTTTATTGATGGCCAAAGCCTCCTCGTAACTCTTCACGGCCTGTCCGTATTCTTTTCGCACCAGATGAAGGTCGCCGATTCGCAGCAAAGCATCATTTTTTCGCTTTTCATCGATTTTGGCGGCAGCCGTATATTTGCGAAAAGCGACAAGAGAACCCGAATAATCTCCGGACTTGAAGTGGCAATAGCCGATGTTATAATTGGCTGTATTGAAATACTCGGTGGAGTAAGCTGACGTGCTCGCGAGGAAAGCATTATACGATGCCACCGCCTTGCCATAATCGGCTGTGCGATACAGCAGATCGCCTGTCCAGTAGTCGGCCAGGGCTGTGAGTTTTGGATCTTCCGGGTATTTTTTTGAAAGTTTGAAGTATTTGGCTGACTCTTCATTGTTGCCCTTTCGCAATTCCTGCACGCCATAATTGTAGGCGCTGAGCTGATAATTGGTTCGTTCGGCTGACCCGAGATTTTTCATCTTGTCAAGCGCGGCCAGGGCAGCCCTGTAATTTTTGGTGGCCAGGTGTACCTGCAGAAGAAAGGCATAAGCCTCATCTTTCCTGTTGGAATTCGGATACACCGTGAGGTATTTGTCAAAAGCCTGTATGGCTTCGTGAAAGGGATCATAGGAAAGTTCATAGGCCAATTTGGCATAATTGAAGAGCGCATCTTCTGTCACCTCCTGGTCAAAATCCATCTGCGAGGCCGCTTTGAAACCGTTTTGGGCATACTTCTTCTCACCCAACTTCACATATGCATCGGCCATCTGATAGGTGGCTACCTGTGCAAGGGCATTGTTTTCTTTGGAGGCTTTGACGAAATAATCAACTGCCTCCTTATACTTTTCAATCCGGTAAGAAGCGTAGCCCATCTGATAGGCATCATCCTGGGTTGGGTTGTAATTGGAAGCCATGTACAATTCGAGGTAAGGAACGGCCTGGATGTACTGTTGTTTTTGATAATACGCATTCCCGACAAGGTGTGCGATTTCTTCTTTTCGTTTGGTTGAAGAGGAGTCCACGAGTGGGGCGCCATAGGAGATCACCTCGTCATATTTTTCCTGAAAATGGTAAATCTGGGTGATATAATACGGCACCACCGGCGCGAAACTTTCGTCAGATGCAGCCCTGTTCAGCGACTCCAACGCTGCCTGATAATTGCCTTCTGTGTAAGCTATGTGTCCGTAATAGTAATTGGTTGGACCGTAGTATTCGCCTTGTTTGTCTTTCAAATCGTAAAATGCTGTTCGGGCTTCAGGAAATCGACCCAACTCGAAAGCTGCAAATCCTTTTTTAAACTGCACCTCATCGCGTTGCTGTTCATTCAGATCGCGCAAATCAAGCTGATTGAGCCAGTAAAGTGCATCTTCGTAAGAGCGCCGGTTGAAATTATAAAATCCAAGATCGAGCGTAGCCGGGATGATCCAGGTGCTTTCCGGGTGCTCCCGGATGAATTCTTCCATCAGATATGCCGCATCTTTATGAAAAAGCCGCATGGTCGACAAGGCGTGGTAATAGGATGCATTGACATAATGTTCGCTGTTGGGCTCGGTGTGCCGGTCGAGATATAGACCGAAACGTTTCCGGGCAGCTTCGTACTGCGAATGATGGAGCATCTCGACTCCGGCTAAATATTCGGCGTCGGGTGAGCGGAAATATTCGGGTTGCTGTGCGTAGAGCGTGGTACAGCATATAATGGATACAAACAATCTCGCGATTGACATGAGGTAATTTGGCATGTATTGATTGCGCTTGGATGAATATGTAAAAGTAAAGGCAGCGGCAGGGTAATTATGGTTGCAGAATACAAAAGTTTTAAACGCAAATTTGTGGAGAATAAAGGCCTCCACGCCCGTTTTTACGGAGGGTATAACGCTCTTCGGCTGTCAAAATTATCTTAACTTTACGCAAATTTCAGAAATGGCTCTTGATACCATCGTCGAACTTAAGGATGCCACCATTTTTCAAGGCGATCACCTCGTTTTGTCCGATGTCAATATTCAGCTGGGCAAAGGTGATTTTGTATACCTTATCGGAAAAACGGGCAGCGGTAAAAGCAGCATCCTCAAAACAATTTACGGCGCAGTGCCACTCAAAGTAGGTACCGGCCATGTAGGTGAATTTGACCTTACCAACCTGAAAAGAAAACAAGTGCCTTATCTCCGCAGAAAACTTGGAATCGTATTTCAGGATTTTGAACTTTTGCGTGATAGAAGTGTCAATGAAAACCTACTTTTTGTACTCAAGGCCACGGGATGGAAAGATAAAAAAGCCATGCAGGAACGCATGCAGGAGGTACTGGAAAAAGTGGGTCTTGGAACCAAAGGTTATAAAATGCCGCACGAACTTTCTGGCGGTGAACAACAACGTGTGGTGGTTGCGAGGGCCTTGCTCAATGATCCGGATCTGATACTCGCCGACGAACCAACGGGCAATCTGGATCCGACTACCACAGAAGAGATTCTGAATCTGCTGTATTCCATCAGTAAAACCGGCAGGGCTGTGCTCATGGCTACCCATGATTATGTACACATGAAAAAATTCTCGTCCCGCATTATCCGATGCGAAGACAATTCCGTGACCACAGAATAAGATCTCCTTGCTCTCCATCCTCATTCCGGTTTATAATTATTCTGTCGGTTCATTGGTGAACGAGATCGACAAACAATGTCTTGCGTCCGACATCGATTATGAAATAGTCGTAATGGAAGATGGCAGCACCAAACATCTCACGGACAATGCCAGCCTGTCCTCGCTGCCCAATGTGCGTTATATTTCCAATCAGAAAAATGCAGGCAGGGCCGCAATCCGTAACATCCTCGCCGATCATGCAAAGTTCGACCGGCTCCTCTTTCTGGACTGTGATTCAGAAATTGACCAATCGTATTTTATCCGTCGGTATCTCGAAACCAAAGAAGTGGATGTGGTATATGGGGGTCGCAAATATCTCCCTCAAACGGATGAAGATTTCTTGCTTCACTATACGTATGGCATTGAGCGTGAAGCCAAAGATTTGAATACGCGGATAAACGATCCACACCTGCACTTTCAAACCAATAATTTCGCTATTGCGAAAAAAGTATTTCAATCTGTGCGATTTGACGAAAGTCTAACCAAATATGGATTTGAAGACAGTTTGTTTGCTTATGATTTAAAGCGACATGATATAACCGTTGTTCATATCGAAAATCCGGTTGTTCACGCGGGCCTGGATCGTACTGATGATTTTCTTCAAAAGTCCAGGCAGGCCACAGAAAATGCCTGGCTCCTCGTGCAAAGCGGAAAAATCCCGGCCGGAGAAATTCGATTTACCAAAAAGTACAGTCAGATCAGAAAATGGCAGATGCAGCGCCCAATGGCCGCAGTGCTTTCAGTGTACGAACCCTATTTTATTGCCTACCTCAAAAAGTCAGAGCCCAAGATAATTTACCTCGACTTTCTAAAATTACTCTGGTCACACCGCATTGTTTCAAATACCGACAAAAAGTGATCGTGAACCGTCCATTCAAAAACACTCAGATTTAAAAAATTCCTCCGATGCGTATTTCTCGCCATGTTTCGCTCAAAAATCTGAACACATTTGGGATCGAAGTGGAAGCCAAAGCATTTGCGACATTTGAAAATGGCACTGACCTGGAGGAAATTTTCGCAGATGAATCTGTAAATCAGCTTCCACATATGATTTTAGGCGGGGGCAGCAATTTGCTTTTCACCAAAAATTATGAAGGACTAATCTTAAAAAACAATGTGCGCGGTTTTGCCTGCATTGGTGAGGATGACAATCACTATTATGTAAAAGCCGGGGCGGGTGAGAACTGGCATCAATTTGTTGTTCAATGCATTGAAAAAAACTACGCCGGTTTGGAAAATCTCTCCCTCATTCCCGGCAATGTTGGCGCGAGTCCCATGCAAAACATCGGTGCGTATGGCATTGAGATCAAAGACATCTTTGAATCGCTGGAAGCCTATGACCTCAGCAATGGCAAAATCGTTCATTTTTCGGCGGAAACCTGCGAATTTGGTTATCGGGAAAGCGTTTTTAAACGCAAGTTTAAAAATCAATTCATCATCCTATCCGTTACTTTCAAGCTTTTCAAAAATCCACAGATCAACGTGAGCTACGGAGCGATTGAAAACGAGCTCAATCAACTCGGCATTAAAAATCCGGGCATCGCAGATGTAAGCCAGGCTGTGATAAATATCCGCAACAGCAAATTACCAAACCCGGCTGTGCTGGGCAACGCAGGAAGTTTTTTCAAAAATCCGGTGGTATCAAGTGATGTACTTGAAAAGATTCTTTCGGAATATCCGGATGCGCCGCATTATCCTGCGGCAGGAAATGAAGTAAAACTGGCTGCAGGCTGGCTCATCGAAAAAGCAGGCTGGAAAGGAAAAAGGGTGGGCAATTGCGGCATGCACGAAAAGCAGGCATTGGTACTCGTAAATTACGGTGGAGCCACAGGAGGCGAAATCTACGACCTGTCAACCATGGTGCTTGAATCGATCAAATCGCAATTTGGCGTGGAGCTGGAAAGGGAAGTGAATATCATTTAATTACTTGCCATTGTTTGACGACTGCGCAGTCTGACAACCGTATGCTGGTACACTATTGCACAGGATGTAAATCTGTTGCGTTGTGCTTTGAATCATTTGTTATCAAATTACAACGTGTTGAACATACCAGAATTTGAGCATTTCAGCTGAAACAGAATGAATGTTTTTACGATGTAAAGTTAATTGATGGAATGATCGATATGATGGACCATCTGAAACCTAAAACCAGGCGGCGCAAACAAGAAACCCCGTGCCGCAGGTGCGGCACGGGGTTACCGTATTTGATTAAAATGAAAACTTACTTGGCGATCATGAATTTCTCGATCATCACATCAGAACCTGAGGTAAGTCGGTAGATGTACACGCCATTTGGCAAGGCCAATCCATCGAATTCCATGCGGTACTCCACATCTTTCTGGGCTACCTGATTAAAAAGAGTAGCCACAATTCGTCCGCTCATGTCATATACTTCCAGCGTGCTAAGTCCCTCTTCAGGCAGGCTGAAGGTAACGTTAGAAATACCGCTGGTAGGGTTTGGCGAAGAAGTGAGCAATGCAGCACCACAACTTTGAGCTGTAATAGAGATCGGATTAGAAACGCTGAAGCAACCTTCAAGGTCGGATCCGCTTATCACACCAGCAAGACTCACACCTGCCTGAAAGCTCAGGTGGAAGATGCGGTAATTGCCAGGAGCAATATTCGAGAGGTTGAACACATTCGATGGCTGGCTTGATACCACTACATTTCCTGGAATAGAAACCAGTGCAAAACGGCTGAATTCGCCAGTTTGACCAGTTATGCTAACCGTTACCACATCGATCGCTCCATCGGTTACGCAAAAAGTGGTCGCACTGCTGGTAGAGATCGTACCACCGTTGGGCTGTGGACGCAAACGAACCGTAATTGGGTTCGATAAGTCAAAACAACCTGACAATTGGCTACCATTTGTGATGCCACTCAATTGTACGTCGTCGCCGTAGCTCATGTGAAAGATGCGATAATCTCCGGGTGCGTAGATGTCCAGGTTAAAGTTCGCATTGCCACCTCTTGTGGCTACTACATCTCCATTCAGTTGGGTCAGTGCCCAAATGCTGTTGGGACCTACTGCACCGGTAAGGCTTACAGGCAGAATTTTAGATGAACCCGTAGCAACACAAAAGCTCGTAGAAGCAGTGGTAGCAATCACTCCACCATCCACGTTGCAAATTGCGACAGAGGTGAAAGTCAAACCTTCCGAAACAAGTTCGTTGCCTGTGGCATTTTTGGCCACATAATCCGTGAACGTTCCGTTCGGGCCACCCACTCTCAAGTTCAGTTCGAAAGAGAATGTGCCATCGGTAGTGATCTGAGCGATGAGGATCTGATTGGCAGCGGTTGGCCCCATTGTGCCACCCAATATCGCCCAGGCACCATTGGAAGTGCTAACAACAGGACCAGCGTTCACATTGTCAAATCCTGAGAATATGGATTCTCCTGGTACGAAAGTTACAACAGGAGGAACGCCAGGACCAGGGATCAAACCATCAGCAATAGTCAAAGGAATACCCGCCTGTGCATTGTTGTTTTGAAGAAATCCATCAACATTGGCAATGGCACCGTTGGTGTCATTTGCCTTCAGAACGCCCCAAAGCCCATTGGAGCCGGCACCCATGGTCAACCATGAATCAACAAGTACGGTGTTATCACCCAATCTGATATCAGCGATGTCTTTTGGAGAAATTGCCCCGCGGTCCTCATTATTAAAGAACGAAGTAGTGGTTTCAAATCGCAGTTCGTGGGTAGGGCTTCCATACATTGTCTGTAGCTCAAAACCCGGTAAAAGGTCGATGTAGATGCGGTAAGTCACCGAACCAACAGCGAGTGACCCACCATCTGTGTCTGTAGCGTCGTTGGCGTCGGATACGTAGTATCTCTCTACGATCACATTCTCCAGACCTTGCGCATCAGCGTAGGTCGCGGCGGCCAATCCAATGCCTCCGGCGAGAATGCTTTTTAGTAAGAATTTATTTTTCATTTTGTTTCGTTTTTGGCGGTTTCAGTGCCCGGTCGTTTTATTGATGACCGGACACTTTCACCAGTTTGATTATAGTCCGCAAGAAGTGTTGAATGCGTTATTCAACTCAAGGAAGTCATTCACATTGATTTGACCGTCGCTGTTGATGTCTTCTGGGCAGTTGGCCAATGAATTGTCCACACCAAGTACTGCAGCAAGTGTCCATCCTGAAGTCCATGGAGCTTTACCGGGCTGGAAGGCACCTTTGTAATTTGCACCACAAAAGAAATCATCAACCGGTGGAAGTGAAGTCGTGTTTACTGATCCTACAGCTGGAACAGGATTATACGCATTGGTGATCACGTTGTTGGCTATATTGATGGTGTAGTTAAAGTCAATAACGTTGTTTTGAACCGTGTTTCCATCTGCGGCAAATGTGGCTGCTGTAGCTGGTGCTGGAGCTGCCGCATTTACAGTAAGGATAGAGGTTACACCTGCAAAGATGTTGTTTGTGATGATCAAGGTACCTGCATTGTAGTTGTCAAAAGCATCAACACGACCAGCCTCATCTGTAAGCTCGATACCTACGGTGAAATTGGTAAAAATTGAGTTGGCGATGCGTCCCTGAAATCCTTCACGCGCCTCTACACCACGGTTTGCACCGCGACCAATGAGGGTAGTGTTGTAGATATTCGGTGAAGTGAAAGGTTGGTTACCTGAGTTAGAATCGTCGCCATCAGCCTCGAATCCTTCGTCTCCTTGTGGTGCAGCTCCCTGAAGCTGGACGCCAAACCAGAACTGGCCACGGCCTGTGTAACCATGATCAAAATCGAAATAGTCATCATTCACAGCAAAAACAGTAGCGTATTTCATGTCTACAGTTCCACCAAAAAACTCGATACCATCATCATCGTTTGCGATTACCTCAATGTATTCGAAGGACGTTCCGCGACCAACTGAACCAAGGGTAAGACCATTGATTTCGTTGTTGGCACCGATGTTGGTACCTCCGTGACGGATAGACACATAACGCATAATACCTGAGTTGTCATTGTCATTTCTCAAGCCTGAAGCGACAGTCTCTCCGTACGTGTTACGTGGGTCGCCTACCAAAAGACCTTCGATTGTACCTACCCCATCACCTACAGCAAGACCACCATTGGCCTGGAGAAGGTTGTTGGTAGCGCGGCCGAGCACGATAACTCCGCCCCACTGACCACGAATGTTTACTGAGTAACTTCCATCGAGTGGATCGTTGGCATCAGTGAAAATGATTGGACAATCTTCGCCACCCATGGCGAAGATCTGGCCACCTCTTGACACGATGAGTGCATTTGAGTTTACGCCTTCGCCAAATACGCCACGGATGACAGTACCGGCCTGAATGTTCAGTTTGGCACCGCTCTGAACGTAGAGTTTCAGGTTGAGGTTGTACGTGTTGTTACAAGTAAGGGTGGTGTTTGTACTTGTAAGGTTTCCATTGGCTTGGGCCAAAGTCGAGAGGTCCACAGAAGTACGGCTGGCCAAAGGAGGACATCCGCAACTTGTTCCGAGAGAAAGTTGGGCATTTGAAGCGGTAAATGAAGCGGCAACCACTGCGGCTGAAAGCATCCATTTGTTCATGAATAGATTTTTCATTTTGAAAAGAATTAAAAGTGAGAGGTTAATTATTTCTGCCATTTTCGGCGTGGTAAAGATTGCCATTTCCTATGCTTAAAGTCAACTGAATCACAATATCAAAATATTAAAAAACAGTTTGTTATGTGTAAACTGAATGTTTGTTCCTTGTCTATTCCTTCACATTCTCTTCACATTTAATTTGCATGAATTTCTTCTTTGTGTGGTGGTGCTGGTTGCGTGAAAGGGTGTGTTAATTTTTCTGAATCGAAACTGCGGTCAGACAAGCATAAAAAAAACCGGAGCGATAAACGCACCGGTCATTTTTGGTTTTTTCGTTTTCACGAAAATGGAAAGCAAAGTCAAATACTACTCCTTCACGAATCTTCTGATAATGCGGTATTCCCCCAATTGAATTTCCATAAAGTAAATGCCGGCTGCCAACCCTGAAATTTCCAGAGTTTCCCGGACAAAATCTCCGGAAGAAATTCCAAAGTTGAATTGCTTTACCGCAACAGCAAGCGGGGAATAAATGGTGACTACAACAGTTTCTGCAAAGGAAGACGTGCGGTGCAATTCCAGATGTAATTCCGATTGAGACGGATTTGGAAAAAGACTCAGTGACATCCCGCCCTCGTTTTCGGTGAGGCCTACCAGTATACAGGTTCCATCGTCTTCTGTAGCTTCAGGATTGAAATTTACCGCCAATGAGTCGGTGCAACCGAATATTTCTTCGGCATCACAAACGCCATCGCCATCTGTATCTATTATCACCAGCGCATCATTCGTCCCGTTGCAAGCCTGGCAGTTTTCCACAGGTTCAAGGCAATTTCCGGCATCAGTCGCGTTCTGGTTATAGTTGCATGCGGTCAGGCTTTGACAACCAGCGATCTCTTCGGCATCGCATATGCCGTCTCCATCAGTATCGACTATGTCGAGCCCATCGTTGTTATCATTGCACACTGCGCAATTCAAAACTGGCAAAATGCACGAACCATCGTTTACAGTAGCCTCCAGATCGTAATTACAGGCATTTGGATTGATACATCCGGGAATGGATTCAAAAGAGCATGATCCGTCATCATCGGTAGCTTCCGGATTATAATTTACAGCTTCGGGGTTGGTACAACCCGCTATTTCCTCTCCGTCGCATACGCCGTCTCCGTCCGCATCGATCAGGTCGAGGCCATCGTTGGTAGCATTGCACAAGGAGCAATTTGCCACAGGCACTATGCAGGAACCGTCGTCTGTATTGGCCATCGGATCAAAATTGCAGGCTGCAGGGTCGAGGCATCCAAGTACAGGAACAAGCGGGTATGTAAGCCCTGGAAAAAAGAACTCTCCAGCCTGCGGATTGCTGGAAACATAGTTTTCAGCTAAGCCGCCTGACAATTCCTGGATGGCTATATTCATTGCAAAAGAAAGATCGCCGTCGGTTGTAATCTGGGCAACAAGAATACGGTTTGCCGGGGTAGGGCCTACCGTACCCCCGAGCACTGCCCATGCGCCGTTCGTAAGAGAAAAAATACTGGTAGAATTTTCATTCCCGAAAATATCCCAGGGTTGCGGAGCGGCTATAAGGGTTACGTCGGGACCTGGTCCAGGAATCAATCCATCGGCAATTGTTAACGGAATACCGGCAAGCGGGTCATCGTTTACAAGCAGGCCGCCGGCCACTCCCTCGCTCCCGCCATTGTTGTTTACCCCACCTACGATACTTCCGTTTGTGTCGTCGCTTTTTAGCACGGCCCAACTTCCGTCGGAGTCGGAGCCGACCGTAATCCATGAGTCAAGGGCTACCGTATGACGGTTCAGGCGGTTGTTTCGAATCTGCCTTCCCGTCGTTTCGCCCCAGTCAATGTTATTAAAGAAGGAGGTGGTTGTCGCAAAAAACAGCTCGTGATTAGCATCTCCATAAGGCGATTGCATTTTCCAGCCTTCCGCGAGGTCGATGAATATGCGGTATGTTACCGAGCCTACCGGCAAATTACCACCATCTGTATCGGCGGCGTCATTGGCATCCGAGACGTAATATATCTCGACGATTACATCCTCCAGCCCCAATTGGGCGTAAGAAAAACTGAAAAGAAAAAAAAACAAAAGGGCAGATAAAAGTTTCTTCATGGTTGGGGTTTTTAAGGGGTTGATTTGGTTGTGGTTTCCAAAAACCCCTTGCATCTAAATCGGAGTTTTTCGGAGAATATCTCTTCTCCTACAGCAGGCGTTGACACATATTTCTCCTGTTTGCCATCGGCGCGTGCCACCTGAATGTTCAGTTGAAAATCGAGACCGCCGTCTGTTGTAAGTTGAGCGATGAGAATTTTATTGGTTACAGGAAGCCCATAGGTGCCGCCCAGGGTGGCCCAGGCTGCATTGGTACTTTCGAATACATTGGTGTCAGAGGCCTGTAAAAAGTGGTACGGGTCCATACCATAAAAAACAATGTTGGCAGGTTTTCCTTCTTTCAGCCCGTCGGCCTGGCTAAGCGGAACTCCCGCCTTTGGATCTGTGTTTTTCAGCAAACCCCCATTTATTTTTTCGCTTCCCCCGTCGTTCATCTCACCGGCTATCTTATTCCCGTCGTTGTCTTGATTTTTGGGGACACCCACATGCATGGCAGAAGCGCCACCCATAGAGAGCCATGAGTCGAGGGCCACCGTATTTTCGCGCAAGCGGTCGGGACTCACATCGTTGGCAGACACTCCGCCCCGGTTGGTGTTGCTGAAGAAGCGCGTGTTTGTCGCCAATCGAAGTCCGTGGTTTTCATTGCCATACACAGACAAGAGTCTGCAGCTATCCGCAAGGTCGATATAGATGCGGTACGTTACGGCGCCTTCCGGCAAACCGCGACCTCCTTTTCGATCAGTAGCATCTTCTGCATCAGCGATGTAGTAGATTTCGACCTGCACATCTTCAAGTGCATTTTGCGAAAGCAGGGAATGGCAAAAACCGAGACTGAAAAGGACAAAAATGATGGGTAAACGGAACGCGGCGGACATATGGCTGCTTATTTTTTGATGATCTTTTTCGTGGCAGATGATCCGTCAACAGTGGTCCGCACAAAGTAGATGCCCGAAGCAAGATTGGAGATATCAATTACCTGCGCATGGTCGGCCGCGGTCGCACCAATAATGGAAGATCTCAGCGTGCGACCAAAGCTGTCCATGAGGCGATAGCTCACATTTTTGCCCGGTGTGGTGATTACTAGTTTGAAAGCGTCTTTTGTCGGATTGGGAAAGATGTCGAATTGAGGACCATTGGTTGCCATGTTACTTGTCGATACAAATGTGTCTGATTCGAAACAAAGGCCGGGAATCGAAGCTGCTACCCAGCTTGTGGTGTTACCGTTGCCGAGTGCGATGTCTATCTCTGTCAGTGTTGCGAAATAGTTGATGGCCGTCTTGCAGAGTGGGCTTGAGCCGATCAATGAGTCTGGAATGCCAACAGCGAAATTGAGTTTAAACTTGAAGATGCCGTCAGTGGTGAATTGGCCCAAAAGCAATTGGTTTTCTTCGGTAGGCCCTTTGGTGCCGCCAAGTATGGCCCAGGCTCCATTGGTAATAGAAAGCACAGGGCCTGCATTTTCGTTATTGAAATAGGTTGGAAATTCCATACCGGCTTCTATGGTTATTACCGATAAGATTGAGTCTGAATCAATCAGTCCATCGGCTTCGGTAAGCGGTATACCGGCTAAGGGGTCAGCATTTACAAGCAATCCGCCGGCGATAGAAGCGCTGCCACCATCATTGTTTATTCCACCTACCTCGCTACCATTGTCGTCATTCGCTTTTGGTACACCCCAATGGCTATTAGATGCTGCGCCTATTGTGATGTAACTGTCAAGGGCTACGGTATTGTCTCCGAGCCTGTTGCTGGCCAATGAACTTCCAAAAATTTCCCCACGGTCTTCATTGTTGAAGAATTCTGTTGTGGTTTCGATTCTCAATTCATTGTTCGCATCTCCAAACACTGTCAGCAGTCGATAGCCCGGTTTCAGATCTGCAAAAACCCTCCATGTTACGGATCCGGCTACGAGGGTTCCCCCATCTTCATCAGTCGCGTCGTTGGCGTCCGACACATAATACTTTTCTACGATTATTCCTTCCAAAGCGCCGAGGTCGGGCGGCGTGCACTGACCAATGAGGGCTGACGAAGCGGTTAAAAAAACAGCTGTGGAGAGTATAAGTGTTTTCATTTTGGGGATCAATTAGGGGATTTTGAAAGTCTAAAAATAGAGGTACACCTTAAGTAGAATCAGCAGAAAAAGTTAAGCTTCTGTTACCAAAAAAAATGACAAAAGGTGGCTAAATACGCCAATGTAAAGTCTCGGTTAATTCGCTTTACTATTCCTTAATAATAGTCTGTACTTTAAATAAACTTTCGCCAGAGAGATGAAGTATATAGATACCTGACTGGAGCGCAGAAAGATCAACGGACACAAGGCTTCCGGAGGTCGGCGCGGAGATATTTTTTACGCGATGCACCTTTCCGGAAATGTCGAAAACGGAAAGAACTACCTGACCCGAATACGATTTATCAAATTGCACATTCACTTGGCCCAAAGTCGGGTTGGGGTAAAAGCGCAGATCATTCTCTACCGGATTTTCGGCAGAAAGTGTCGGACACACGATAGAAATATCAAGACCGTTGCAATCTTCCGGTCCATAGCAGCAAAGCATGGGTATCGAAAAGTTGGCGTTCGGATCAAAGTTGCAGGCCAACATGTCAGTACATCCAAATGTGATGAGGGTTGCGCACGAACCGTCGTCGCAGGCGGCAGCAGGGCTCCACTCCAGGTAGGCAGGATCGGTGCAGCCGCATTGGGGCGGATACTTCAGCAGGGAACTGCTCACTTCGCCCGGCTGCAGGTTTTCATCATCGCTCACATATTTAAATATATCTCCGTTTGATGAAGCCACTTGAATGTTCAATTCAAATGACAATTCTCCGATGGTGGTAAATTGTCCGATCAGGATTTTGTTTGCGGAAGTGGCCCCGGATACACCGGAGCCTGTGCCCATTATCGTGTTGTTGCTCACAAAACTTCCCGACACGGTTTGAGCTCCAAACACCGTTTCGGGCTGGATACCGACCACGGCAAAATTTTGTGCAGTGAGATTCATTCCCGGTATTAGCCCGTCTTGTTGCGACAGCCGAATTGCAGCTGAAGGGTCGACACTTACCAGCAGGCCACCCGGCACATTGGTGCTACCGCCGTCATTGTTCGCTCCGCCTATAATGGAGCCATTGGTATCCTCTGCCTTCAACACCCCGTAATTGGCATCCGTGGCCGCTCCGAAAGAAAACCAAGAGTCGAGGGCCACGGTGTTTTCATCAATGCGGGTGTTTTGGATCTGGTGTCCATAAGTCTGCCCACGGTCTTCGTTGTTGAAAAATGGCAAAGTGCTTTCCACCTTCAGTGCGCGTAATTCATCGCCATAAATGGACTGTAAATTGGCTCCTTCCATCAGATCGAGAAATACCCGGTAGGTTACAGATCCCGCTGGTAGTGCGGGACCTCCGTCGAGGTCTGTTTGATCATTTGCATCGGAGATGTAGTATGTTTCTACGATTACATTTTCTATCAAGCTCTGTGATACAGCACCTAAGGAGGATATCAGACAGAATGGTAGCAAGAACATCAATATTCTTTTCATTGGGTTCCTTTTCATTATTTATCGCTTTTTTAACCCTTTCGGGAAAATGGGGAACGGCATCAGAGCCGGTAAGTAAAGCTCAGGTTATACACGGGTCCCCAGCGGATATTATCGAAATCCAGCAGGTAGCCGGCATCAAAGTCGTAGGCTCTGCGAAAGGGGGCATTGATCAGGTTTCTGATGCGAATCCCCACAGAATAGTGTCTTCCAAATCTTTTGTTGAGATTCACATCAATCACATGTCGTGGAATTTCAATAATGTCGGGCTGGGCAACAGCCGCGTTCACAACAGCGGCAATTTTTGGTCCCTGTATGTTGTATGAAACAGATGCATTGAAGCCGAGGCTGTCGTGCTCATAAGACAATGTGGTGTTGACAATGTAAGGCGCCTGGCCAAACATTCTTCGGGTTTTCATTACCGGAGTGGTAACGGTTGTTTCCGAGTCGATGAAGCTGAAGTTTCCCCGGATGTCGAAGTGTTTCGTGAGCTGTTTCTTTCCTTCCACTTCGACTCCGAAAGCCTGAGATTTTGGTGCATTTTCCCAAGTGAAATTGCTGCTGCCTCCTATCTTGATCAATTCAATGTGGTTTGTGAAGTCCTTGTAGAAAAGGCTCAGCGATACATTGTCTCCATTTTTGAAATAAGATTCCAGTCGCAGGTCGTAGTTGCGCACATTCACAACCTTTAAGTTGCTGTTTCCCGCGATATTCGCTTGAAGCTGAAAGTCGAGCAAGTCCACAGACGATAATTCGCGAAAGCCGGGCCGCGCCAGCGATTGGAAATAATTAAACCGCAAATTTACAGGAGCCTGTGGATCGCTGTTGAGTTTGTAGACGAGATTCACACTGGGCAAAATGTCCAGCTGATTTATGTCCCCCGGATTGGCCCGAACAACTCCGACTATTTGCCGATCAGGATCATCTCTCGGCAGGTTGCGGTCAAAATACGTTCGTATGTCTGTCAAAATGTCGGTCTGTTCCATACGGACTCCACCTACCACACGGAGCAGTGGAGTGAGGTTGAAGTCGACCATTGCAAAGGCTGCCGCGATTTTACTGATGCCAATGTCGGTGTCGAGGTCCACCGATGTGTTGCTGTATCTTAGATCAAAAATCGATTCTCCGTCTATGGAAAACCTGTCCTGATAGAAAAGACCGGCAAGGGTGGTATCAATTGGCAACCCACCAACCCCCCGCACGGTGTACTCCACCTGGGTAGTGTTGCGCTCATTGCGCTGGAATGCACCGCCCACTTTTACTTTGGCCTTATGCCCGGCCCATTTTTCTACAGGTATCTCTACCGAGACGCGCGTATCAAGCAATTCCTCATCCAGGTAGCGGTATTGACGAATTGGGTCGGCGAAAGTTGGAAAGAAAAAAACGTCATTAGCTGCGTCGTAGAGATAGCTTAAACTCTTAAAATCGAGCGCATTTCTCGTACCGTTAGTGTACGAGGCATTGAGATCTATCTTTATTTTACTTCCAGGAATGTAGTGGTCGGACCGGTATTGATACACAAGTTGTTGACGCTCTTCATAGATTTGATCGTGGCCAAATAAGGTTTCTGATAAATTTTGGTTTTCGGTCCGGCCCTGATACGTTCGGGCGTTGTTTTCGCCGAGTATATTCGGCATAAAGAGCACCGAAAAGCTATTGTTCGGGTTGAGTTTGTACGCGAGGTTTATCAGGCCATTCCAGCCATTGGTTTCTGAGCTGATCTTTTGAGAAAATTCCTGTTCGTCGGCGAGGGTAGCATCATCTGTTGGTATGAAGTTGGGTTCTCTGTTGGTTCGGTTAGAAACTGAATTTCCATCATATTGGGTGGCCGAGCTGTAGCGAAAAGCCACCAGGAAGCCAAGTGTTCTCCCGAATAGCTTTGTCTGGTTGCCAATGGAAAAATTTTGAGAAAAGTTTAATGGT
>Ga0105044_10004001_pt1 | contig 20251 bp, 12 predicted proteins | sample MAT01_FD_78092 | JGI IMG/M metagenome (GOLD analysis project Ga0105044, IMG submission 78092) | Freshwater microbial communities from Lake Fryxell liftoff mats and glacier meltwater in Antarctica - MAT-01 | ecosystem: Environmental > Aquatic > Freshwater > Ice > Liftoff microbial mat | place...
GGGTCGGCGCTGTCCCAGATCAGGGAGCGGTCGGGCCACCCCTCGAACGAGGCGTGCGGGGCGGTCGCGATGGCGTAAGTGCTGCGGAGCCTGACGATCTTCTCGGCGAGCATGGACTGGCTCTCGTAGCCGGTGCAGTAGACGACGCGTCTGGCGCGGACCTTTGGACCGGGAGCGGTGACGACCAGCGAGGTGCCGTCCGGCTCCGCGTAGCGGGCGACGACCGCGGAGGCCGCGTGGAGCCGCGCGCCGTGGGCGGCGGCATCCGTGAACAGGGCGCGGGTGAGGCGGACGGGGTCGACCTGCGCGGCCTGCGACGAGCGGATGGCGCCGGGGCGGATGAAGGCGCAGTGGGCCTTCACTTCGGCCTCGTCCATGAAGACGGCGTCGATGCCGATGGCCGCGCGGGCGGCGGCCTCCGCGCGGAGGCGCGGGACGTCGCGATCGCGCTCGGCGAGGAAGAGGCTGGGACGGCGGGCGAAGCCGCAGGTGTCGCCCAGGGTGGCGACGGTGCGTTCGAGCGCATCGATCGAGTCGTGGCAGAGGCGGTAGGCGCGGGCGGCGTCCGCCGCGCCGATCTTCTCCGCGAGCTCGGTGAGGGGAACGTCGATCTCGTACTGCAGCAGGCTGGTGCTGGCGGCGGTGCTTCCGGCGGCCGGGAGGCGTCCGTCGAGGACGATGCAGGAGAGGCCCGCGTGAGCGAGGGCGTGCGCGACGAGCGCGCCGGTGACGCCGGCGCCGACGACGACCACGTCGCACGAGGCGTCCGCGTCGATGGGCGGAGGGGTCGGCGCGGCCGCCTCGTTGCGGGCGGCGAAGTAGGGGGTTCCGGATCGCAGGTCCATCGGGGCGTCCCTCCTGGCGGCTTGGCCGCCGGGTATCCGAGCGCGACGCCCGCCTGGATGCCGCGGAACCGCCCGATCACGACGGGATGTGGTTCGTGGCGATGGGAGCCTCAGGACCCCGCGGCTTGCGCGTCGGAAGCGGGAACGGGGCTCTCGGACGAGGGCGTCAGCCCGCACGCGGCCCGGAGGATCTGGCGAACGCGGCCGGGGACGGGGACGGGCGGGATCACGAACAGGGAGGGGCCCAGGGCTTCCCATTCGGGGCCCTCGACGCCGATGGCGACGACGCGGCGATCCTTGCTGGCCGCGAGGAAGTCGCGGGCGGCGGCGACGGACACGGTGTCGGCATCGATGGCCCAGACGCTGACGTCGGCAGTGGTGTCGACGACCTCGAGGCCCTCGGCGCGGGCCATGGCGACGACGAGGGCGCGGCGCCGGGGATCGCGGACGCCGACGGCGATGCGGCATCCGGGGGTGCCCGCGGCTGGGCGGGAGGGCGCGGCGGGGAGGCGGAGCCACACGGTGCATCCGGCGCCGGGTTCGGAATCGATGCCTACCTCGCCGCCGGCGGACCGGGCGATGCCGTGGACCAGGGACAGGCCCAGGCCGGTGGAGACGCCGCGGTCCTTGGTGGAGAAGAAGGGCTCGAGGGCGCGGCGGCGGACCTCGAGGGACATGCCCGCGCCGTTGTCGGTGATGCCGATGCGGACGCCGCCGCCGGGATCGGGTTCTGCCCAGAACGTGATCGTGGCGGGATCGCGGCCCAAGGTGGCCTCGGCGGAGTTGGTGAAGAGATTGAGGATGGCCTGGGTGAGGCGGTGGGGAGCGACGCGGGCGAGGGGGAGGCCGGGGGCGATGCGGGCGGAGACCTCGGCGCGGACGGGGAGCGCGCCGCGCAGCAGGCCCCGGTTGTCGTTCCACCAAGGGGCGATGTCGGTCGCGCCGGCGGAGGCCGCGTCGTCGTCGGGATCCATGGCGAGGAGGCGGAGGCCCTGGGAGAGGTTGCGGAGGTACTTGGCGGACTGCTCGATGACGTCGAGGTGCTCGAGGGCCTCGGGGGGCACCGGCAGGGAACGGATGAGTTCGGCGCGGACGCGGATGGGCAGGAGGAGGTTGCCCATGTCGTGGCCCAGGCCCGCGGCGAGGGTGCCGATGGAGGCCATGCGCTCGCTGACGCGCAGGCGCTGATGCGAGGCCTCGAGGGCCGCGGTGCGTTCGGCGATGATGTGCTCGAGCTGGTCGCGATGCTCCTGGAGCTGCGCCTCGGCGGCGGTGCGGGCGGCGACTTCCGCGGCGAGGCGGAGGTTGAGGGCGTCGGCCTCGCGTCGGCGTCCGTGCTCGCCCACGGCGAGGTGGACGGCGATGGCCGAGACCACGGCCAGCACCAAGGCGAAGGAGAGGAGCGGCTCGCTCCCGGGGGGCGTGGAATCACGCCGCTCGAGCCAGCCGGCCCACGACAGGGTGCCGCCGAGGACCGTCGAGACGGCGAGCGTGGCGCCGGCCCACTCCCACACGCTCCGGCTGGGCCCGGGCCCGGCTCGGTGACGGCGGTGAACCTCAATCAGCACGCCGACCGCGAGCAGGGTGAAGCACAAGGCGGTGTGCGCGGCCATGCGAACGCCGCCGGAAAGGGGGAGGTAGCCCTGGGTCAGGTAGTTGAGGGCGGACTTGCCCGTCAAGGCGAGCACCACGCCGACCATCGCGGCGGGGACGACCGGCGGGGTCACCCGGGTGCGGAGGCTCAGGAGGAGGATGGCGGTGCCGAGCAGCACGAAGCACCCGGCCGAGTAGGTCGCCATGCGGCCGGGGATGACCTGCCCGGCCAAGGTCCACGGATCCAGGAGGAGGGTGTCGATGCCGAGGTCGACCTCCCAGACGTATTCGGCGATCGACGCGACGCCGATGGCGGCGGCGGCGCAGGCGCAGGCGGCGGCGATCCTCCGGCGATCCCGGACGCACAGGGCCAGGCCCCCCCCCGCGAGCATCATCGCGACGGCCGTGTTGGCGAGCATGGGGGTGGTCGTGCCCGGGAAGATCGTCAGGAGGGCGGGAACGCGCGTGAGCCAGCCCACGAGGACCAAGCCGCCGATCGCCGCGGCGAGCAGGGCGCAGGCGGTCGAGACCACCCGCGCGGCCTGCGACTGGGCGGGGGTGCCATCTCGTCCGGGCTGGGCGTGCGGGGGTGACACGACGGGCGGCATGGTACCATCGGCCTCGGCTCGTTCGCACGAATCGCCCAGGAGTGAGGTCGACCCATGGGTACGCAGAGGGGCGCGGTCGGGCGAGGGGTGCTGGCCGCGGGGCTGGGGGCGTTCGTGATGGGGGGGTGCGCCGGGGGCACACGGAGCGCGCCGATGGCCGAGTCGGGATTCCTGTTCAGGACGGTGGATGGAGGCGACGGCCCGCGGCGGACGGTGCTCTACGTGCCGCGCGGGCTCGACCGGTCGGTGCCGGCGCCGTGCATCGTCTTCCTGCACGGGTCCGGGGAGTGCGGGACCGACGGGCTGCGGCAGCTCGCGCAGGGCTTGGCCCCGGCGATGGTCGCGGCGCCGGAGGCGTGGCCGTTCGTCGCGGTCTTCCCGCAGCTGGAGACCTCCGAGATCCAGTGGGCCGACCGGGAGGGGCTGGTGCTGGCGGCGCTGGCGGACGCCCGGGGCGAGTGCGCGATCGACCCCGACCGCATCTACCTGACCGGGCTTTCGCGCGGGGGGGCCGGGACGTGGGCGATCGCGGCACGCCACCCCGGCGTGTTCGCCGCGGCCGCGCCGATCTGCGGCTACGGCGACCCGGCGACGGTCGCGGCTCCGCTGGCGGCGATGCCGATCTGGGCGTTCCACGGGCTGGCGGATGATGTCGTCAAGCCCGAGAAGACGACGGCGATCGTCGAGGCCATTCGCGCCGCGGGGGGTACGCCGAAGATGACTCTCTACCCAGGGGTCGACCACGGTTCATGGGACCGGGCGTACCGGACCGAGGGGCTCGGGGAGTGGTTCCTCGCGCACCGACGCGCGCGATGACGCGTCTTCGCCCGGGAGCGGGCGCCTACTTCTGCTTCGCCTCGAGCTCGGCCCAGCGGGCGTAGAGGGTCTCGACGCGGCCCTGGGCCTCGCCGAAGAGGCGGCAGCAGCGCTCGAACTCGGCGCGGTCGGCGGTCACGGCCGGATCGGCCATCTTCCCCTCGAAGGTCCGCATCGAGACCTCGGCTTCGCCGATGGCGGCCTCCATCGCGTCCCACTCGCGCTGCTCCTTGTACGCGAGCTTCTTCCCCCTGGCGGCGGCCGCGCCCTGGACGGCGCCGGGGTCGGCCTTGGGGCGGTCGGCGGTCTTGGGCGCGGGGGTCTGCGCCGCCTCCCACTGCGCGAGGTCGGTGAACGCCCTCGCCCCGCCGAGGCCGTCCAGCGCCAGGATGTGCGTCGCCAGTCGGTCGAGCATGGCCCGGTCGTGGGTCACGAGCAAGATGGCCCCGGCGAATTCCTCGAGGCTCTCCTCGAGGACATCGAGCGACGGGATGTCGAGATCGTTGGTCGGCTCGTCCAGGATCAGGAGGTCGGCCGGCTCGAGCATGAGGCGGGCGATCTGCACCCGGGCCTGCTCGCCCCCCGAGAGGCTGCGGACGGGCTGCTTGAGGGCCTCGGGCGTGAACAGGAACCGCGCCGCCCACGTGTTCACGTGCACGGTGCGGCCCTGGTAGATCACGCTGTCGGCGTGCGGCGACAGGGCCTCGCCGAGGGTTTGCGAGGGGTCGAGCGTGTCGCGGTGCTGGCTGAAGAGCACGACGCGGAGACCGTCGGCGCGGCGGACCGTGCCGGGGGGCGGGACGCCCGCGGGGGCCTTGGTCTCGGCGGCCTCGCGGAGGGCCTCGGGCGTGGGCGGGTCGGGCTCCGTCGCGCCGGTCAGGACGCGGATGAGCGTCGTCTTGCCGCTGCCGTTGGGGCCCAGGAGCCCGAGCTTCATGCCGGGCGTGAGCGTGAGCGAGAGGTCGGTGAAGAGGCGGCGGCCGCCGAGGGACTTGGTGAGGGCGCGGGCCTGGAGCAGCTTCTGCGTGCGCCGGCCGGTCTCGTTGAACTCGATCGCCGCGGCCTTCGGACCCGTCGTGCGGGTGCGCAGCTCGGCGAGCTCGTCCATGCGTTCGTACGAGGCCTCGATGCGGCTCTTGCTCTTGGTGCGGCGGGCCTGGGCGCCGCGGCCGAGCCAGCGGAGGTCCTCGCGGACCTGGCCGGCGAGGGCCTGGGCCTGGCGGCGCTGGCCCTCGAGGAACTCCTCGCGCCGGCGGATGAACTCCTCGTACCCGCCCTGGGCGGAGAAGGTGCCGCCGGGGTAGTCGCGGCTGAGCTCGACCACGCGGGTGGCGACGGTCTCGAGGAAGCGGCGGTCGTGGGTGATGACGATGCTGGCGAAGGGGGCGGCGCGGAGCATCCCCTCGAGCCAGCGGATCCCCTCGAGGTCGAGGTGGTTGGTGGGCTCGTCGAGGAGGACGGCGTCGGGCTCGCGGGCGATGGCGCGGGCGATGGAGAGGCGCTTGCGCTGGCCGCCGGAGAGGGCCGCGGCGGGCTGGGCGAGGTCCTCGAAGCCGACGCGCCGGAGGGCCTGCTCGGCCGCGGCGTCGGCCTCGTGCTCGTCGTGGATGTGGGGCTCGCCCCGGACGGCGTCGCTGACGGCCGAGAGGAGGGTCGCCCCGTCCTGGAAGATGTCGGTCTGGGCGACGTAGGCGGGGCGGAGGCCCTTGCGGACGGTCACCTCACCGGTGTCGGGAACCTCGAGGCCGGCCATGATCTTGAGGAGGGTGCTCTTGCCGCTGCCGTTGGGGCCGATCAGGGCGAGGCGCTCGCGCTCCTCGAGCACGAGCGAGACGCCGGTGAAGAGCGTGCGGGTGCCGAAGGTCTTGGAGAGGTCGCGGCAGGAGAGAACGAAGGCCATTGGGGGAAGGTAGGGGGCGGGATCAGGCCTTGTAGACGCGGCCCTTGGTCTCGGCGGCGAAGGGCGCCATCGAGTTGCGGGTATCGACGACGAGCTTGGAATGCTTGGCGATCGCGGCGTAGTCGATGTTCGTGTGGTTGGTCGCGATGAGCACGCAGTCGAAGCCGGCGATGTTCGCCTGCGTCAGCGGCGTGCTCTTCATGCCCAGGTCGTGCTTGCGGACGGGGCGGGTCTCGGGGACGAGCGGGTCGTGGTACGAGACCTCGGCGCCCAGGTCGCCCAGGAGCTTGATGAGCTCGAAGGAGGGGCTCTCGCGGGTGTCGTCGATGTCGGGCTTGTAGGCCAGGCCGATCACCAGCACCTTGGCCCCGCGGACGGACTTGCGGTGGTCGTTGAGGGCCAGGGTAAGGCGCTGCATGACGTAGTGCGGCATGGCGGAGTTGACCTCGCCGGCCAGCTCGATGAACTTGGTCTGCCGCCCGACCTCCTTGGCCTTCCACGTCAGGTAGAAGGGATCGATGGGGATGCAGTGCCCGCCAAGCCCCGGGCCGGGGTAGAAGGGCATGAAGCCGAAGGGCTTGGTGGAGGCGGCCTTGACCACCTCCCAGATGTCGATGTCCATGTCCTGCAGCACCGTCTTCATCTCGTTGACCAGGGCGATGTTGACCGCCCGGAAGATGTTCTCGAGCAGCTTGCCCGACTCGGCCACCTCGGCGCTGCTGACCTCGACGACCTCCTTGACGCCCTTGCGGTAGAGCACGCCGCCCAAGGCGGTCGCCTCGTCGTCCAGCCCGCCCACCAGCTTGGGGATGGTGCTGGTCGAGTGGCTCTTGCGGCCCGGGTCCTCGCGCTCGGGCGAGAACACGACCCAGAAGTCCTTGCCGCTCTCGAGCCCCTTGCTCGCGGCGGGGGCGTGCTTCATGATCTCGGGGAGGAACTCGTCGCGGGTCGTGCGGGGATAGGTCGTCGACTCGAGGCTCAGGAGCTGGCCGGGCCGCAGGCACCGGCCGATCGCGGCGCCGGCGTTGAGGACGTAGCTGAGGTCGGGCTCCTGGTGGTGCCCCAGGGGCGTGGGGACGCAGACGATGACGACGTCGCACTCGCCCAGTCGGGCGAAGTCGGTCGTGGCCTCGAACCGCCCGCTGGCGGCGAGGTTCTGCGTCATCCCGTGGCCGAGGTGGACGAGGTAGTTCTTCCCCTGCTTGAGCATCTCGATCTTGGACAGGTCGATGTCGAAGCCCAGGACCGGCAGACCCCCCGTGTGGAGGGCGTGGGCGAGGGGGAGGCCGACGTACCCGAGGCCGATGATGCCGACCTTGGCGGTGTTCTGCTCGATCTTGTCCTTGAGCTGCTGGAAACCGCTCATTCGTGGGCCTTTCTGCTGCGAAGGGGGTCCGTTGGGACGTCCGCGGGGCGCCGGGGCCAAGCCTAGCGCCCCAAGATCGGCCGATCTGAGGTTCCTGTTGAACCGATGGGAGCGGCGGCACGAAGGATGCGCAAAGGCCGCGAGGGCTTCCGACGTCGGACCAGGGCCGAGCCTGCCCGAGCGGGAACTCCGGGAGCCCCCGAGTCCCGCTCGCTCACGCTCGGGCCTCGTTCAGCCGCCGGGCGTCCGGATACGCTCGGGGTTCGTCCCTCCCCGCCCCGTGTCCGGAGTGAACCCGACGTGAAGTCCGAAGCGTCGCGGGGTCTGGTCCGGATGGTCGCCAACTACGCGCGCCTGGGCTCCAACCTGCTCCTGGGGCTGATCTTCGTCCCGTTCATGCTCCGGTGGGTCGGGACCGAGGCGATGGGGCTGATCTCCCTCCTCGGGGCCGGCGTCGGCATCGCGGCGATGTTCCAGGAGATCACGGCCCGGTCGGTCGTGCGCGAGCTGGGGGCCGCGCACCACGCGGGGGACGACGATCACTTCCGGCGGGTGCTCAACGCGGCCCTGGCCGTGAGCGCCGGGGCGGCGGGCGTCGTGCTGCTGCTCTTCGCGGTCCTGTACGCCGTGGTGCCGCTGCTGACGATCGCTCCGGGGTTGGTCGGCGCCGCCCGGACGATCGTGCTCTGCCAGGGGCTGTTCCTTGCGCTCTCGACCGCGCTCTCGCCGATCTTCAACATGCTGGTCGTGCAGGAGAGGTTCGTCCGCTACAACCTGTGGATTCTCGCCGACCGCACCTCGATGCTCGTCCCCGCGCTCGTGCTCGCGGGGCTGGGCGTCGAGGATCCGGCGCGGGGCGTGGCCTCGTGGGCGGCGGGCGTCGCGCTGATGCAGGCGACGCTGCTGGTGCTGCCGGTGGCCCACCTGCTGCTGACCGAGCCGCGCCTGCGGCCGCGGCCCGCGCTGGTGCGCCGGGCCGAGGTCGGCGCGGTGACGGGAACGCTTCGCTGGTACGTCGCGGTCGAGGCGTCGAACAACCTGTACGAGCGGGCCGGGTCGTTCCTGACCAACGGCTTCCTGGGCCTCGCCGGGAACGCGGTCTTCGGCGTGGCGGTGCAGCTGGTCAACTACATCGGCCAGGCGGCGCAGGGCGTGACCTTCGGGCTCGACGCCGTGTCGGCGCGGCTGGGGACGGCGGGGGACCGCCCGCTCCGGGCGCTCGTGCACCACACGACGCGGCTGCTCGGGCTGGTCGCGTTCCCCGTCGCGCTCCTCTTCCTGTGCCTCGCCCGGCCGCTGGTCTCGCTCTGGCTGGCGGGGAGCCTCGATGACCCCGCCCGGATGGTCCCCGCCATCGCGACGACGGTGCAGATCATGTGCGCCGCCCTGGCCGTCCGGGCCGTCGCCAACGGCTGGATCGCCATCCTGTACGGCGCGGGGCACCTGCGGCGGTACGCCCCCCTGCTGCTGGCCGGGGCGGCGGCGAACCCGGTGCTGACGCTGATCGCCCTCGTCGCCGCACCCCCGGAGCAGCGGCTGTACATCGTGCCCGTCGTGCTGGCGACGGTCTACGCCACGGTGCACCTCGGGCTGCTGCCGCGGGTGGCGGCCCGGTGCCTGGGCATCCGCATCCGCGACCTCTTCGCCCCCCTTACGCGGCCGGCGCTCGCGACGCTCCTCGCGGCGCCGGTGCCCGTCGCCGCGCCGTGGATCGTGGAGCATCTGGGCCGGACGTGGGACCTCGCGGAGGTCGGGGTCGTCGCGGCGGCGTTCGGGGCGGCGTTCGCGCTCCTGGCGTTCGCGATCGTGCTCACCCCGGCCGAGCGTGACCGCTTCGTGCGCGGACCCCTGCGCCGACTGCGGGGGCGCTGACGAGCGGCGTCGCGCCCCGCGCGGCGGCGCGCAGGGCCCCGGCCTTGTCGAGAGTCTCGCGCCATTCCGTCTCCGGCTCGCTGTCGGCGACGATCCCGGCGCCCACGCCGTAGTCGAGCACGCCCCCGTGCAGCAAGGCCGTGCGGATCGCGACGCTGAAAGCGAGGCCGCCGTCGTCGGCGACGTAGCCGACGCCGCCGCAGTACGGGCCGCGGAGCACGGGTTCGAGCTCGCCGATGAGCCGCATCGCGCGGATCTTGGGGGCGCCCGTGATCGAGCCCGCGGGGAACGTCGCGGCGACGAGGTCGGCCAGCCCCAGGCCATCGCGGAGCCGCCCCGAGACCGTCGCCGTCGCCTGCCACAGGCCGTCCCCGGCCCCCCCGTGCCGCTCGATGCGTCGCGCCTCGTCGACGCGGACGCTCCCCAGGTCGCTCACCCGCCCGAGGTCGTTGCGCATGAGGTCGACGATCATGTGCAGCTCCGCGGCGTCCTTGGCGCTCGCGAACAGGTCGCTCCGCCCGTCGGCGTCGGCGTGGAGATCGGCGCGGCGCGTGCCCTTCATGGGCCGGGTGGTGACGCGGCGCGACGCCGGATCGAACGAGAGGTGGAGCTCTGGGCTGGCGCTGGCGACGGCGCGGCGATCGTCCCCCGTCCCGGTCTCGACGTACGCGCCGTGCCACGGGTCCGCGCCCGCCACGAGGGACGCGAAGAACGCCCGCGTCGAGCCGGCGAAGGAGCCGCGGAGCCGGTGGGTGAGATTGACCTGATAGACGTCTCCCGCGCGGATGTACTCGAGCGCGCGGGCCACGGACCCCTCGAACGCCTCGCGTCCCGTGCCGCTCGCGAGCGGGCCGACCTCGAACCTCTCAGCCGGCTGACCGGGGATCAGTCGCGCGGGGTCGAAGCCGCCGAAGGACCACCACGCGTCCCGCAGGCGGTCGTGGGCGAGCCCCTCGTCGCAGCGGACCCATTCCATCAGCGGCCATGCCTCTTCGTCCGTCGCGGGGCGCGGGCCCGCCGCGGCGGGTTCCAGCAGCGTGCCCAGGTCGTACGACATCCACCCGATCCAGCCGGGGCCGAGCGGGGGCGCATCGGGGTCGCCGGGCGGGGCGGGCGTTCCCGCCCCCACCTCCCGGAGGAGCGAGAGGGCCTCGTCGCGCGATGCGCCCCGCCCGAGCGTCCGCCGCGCGCCGGCCCGCGCGAGCACTGTCCAGCGGGCGTCGGGGGCATCGCCCCCCGACCAGAGGGCGGCCAGCGGCACCTCGCGCGGCCACGCGCGCAGGGCCGCGGCCGGGGTCAACGCGAGCGCGACGGGACGACGGGTCATCGGCGCATCGTTGCGCTCCGGGCCTTGGCGCGCGGGGCGGCAACGAAAACTCGCCCCGGGGGGCGGCCGTTCCTAGACTTCCACCCTGCCTGAACGCGAGGGCAGACCGCGCGCCTGTGATACGCCGACGAACCTATCGGAACCCTAATCCGGAGGCTAGGCGTGTCGGGTAGGTACTTTCCCGGGTCGGACGCCGCAGTCCGACCCCATCGATCCGAGACCAACGGGCGGCGGGCCGAGCCGTCCGAATCCGCCCCCGCCCGAATCCGGCCGCAGCAGTGAAAGGTTGCCGATGCCCAAGATGCCGTCGCCGTCCCCGGCCAAGTCCCGTCCCTCCGCCACGGTGCAGCACGCCGCGGGCGGGGGTGCCAAGAAGACCCTCAAGAAGGTGATCCGCAAGGCCGCCCCCGTCGAGGCCGTCGCCGAGGCGGCCAACGGGAGCCTCGCCCCCAACCTCCGCAACAAGCCGGGGAAGATGGTCTATTACTTCGGCCAGACCAAGACCGAGGGGGACCCCAGCATGAAGCTGCTGCTGGGGGGCAAGGGCGCCAACCTGGCCGACATGACCACGATCGGCCTGCCCGTCCCCGCCGGCTTCACGATCACCACCGACACCTGCGCGAACTACTACCGCAACGGCCAGCGCCTGCCCCACGGCCTCATGAACGAGGTCCACAAGAACATCGCCTTCCTCGAGAAGGAGTCGGGCAAGAAGTTCGGCGACGCCACCAACCCGCTGCTCGTGTCGGTCCGCTCGGGGGCCGCGGTCTCGATGCCGGGCATGATGGACACGATCCTGAACCTGGGCCTGACCGACCTCTCGGTCGCCGCGCTGGCCAACGGGACGGGCAACGCGCGCTTCGCGTACGACTCGTACCGCCGCCTGATCAACATGTTCGGCGACGTGGTGATGGGCGTCGATCACCACCTGTTCGAGCAGGCCTTCGGCAAGATCAAGGCCAAGTACGGCGTCTCGCTCGACACCGATGTGCCCGAGGCGGGCATGATCGAGCTGTGCGACGCGTACAAGGTCGTGTACCAGCGCTCGGTGGGCGAGGTCTTCCCGCAGAACCCCTTCAAGCAGCTCGAGCTCGCCATCGAGGCGGTCTTCAAGAGCTGGAACGGCGACCGGGCCATCTCGTACCGGCGCATCGCCGGCATCAGCGGCCTCAACGGCACCGCCGTCAACATCCAGTCGATGGTCTACGGCAACATGGGCGAGACCTCCGGCACGGGCGTCGCCTTCACCCGCAACCCCGCCACCGGCGAGAACGCCTTCTACGGCGAGTACCTCGTCAACGCCCAGGGGGAGGACGTCGTCGCCGGCATCCGCACGCCGCTGCAGGTCGACCAGATGCCCAAGTGGAACAAGAAGGTCCACCAGCAGCTCCTCGACATCAAGGGCAAGCTCGAGAAGCACTACAAGGACATGCAGGACATCGAGTTCACCATCGAGGGCGGCGTCCTCTACATGCTCCAGACCCGCACCGGCAAGCGCACCGGCACCGCCGCCGTCCGCATCGCCTGCGAGATGGTCAAGGAGCGCCTGATCGACGAGAAGACCGCCCTTCTCCGCATCCCCGCCCAGGACCTCACCCAGCTCCTGCTCCCCAGCTTCGACGCCTCGAAGAAGAAGGGCGTCGAGGTCCTCACCCGCGGCATCCCCGCCTCCCCCGGCGCCGCCGTCGGCAAGCTCGCCTTCACCGCCGAGGAGGCCGTCCGGCGCGCCCAGGCCGGCGAGAAGGTCCTGCTCATCCGCAAGGAGACCAGCCCCGAGGACGTCGAGGGCATGCACTCGGCCGCGGGCATCCTCACCTCCACGGGCGGCCGCACCAGCCATGCCGCGGTCGTCGCCTGCGGCTGGGGCAAGTGCTGCGTCGTCGGCGCGGGCGAGCTCGAGATCGACCCCGCCAAGGGCCGGCTGACCATCAAGGGCCGCACCTTCGGGCGCGACGACGTCCTCTCCATCGACGGCTCCACCGGCGAGGTCATGGTCGGCGTCGTCTCCACCACCGAGCCCAAGATGTCCGGCGACTTCCAGCAGGTCATGAAGTGGTCCGACAAGTACCGCCGCCTGGGCGTCCGCACCAACGCCGACACGCCCGAGGACGCCCAGCGGGCCCGGGACTTCGGGGCCGAAGGCATCGGCCTCACCCGCACCGAGCACATGTTCTTCGAGGGCGACCGCATCCGCTCGATGCGCGAGATGATCCTCGCCGAGACCAAGGAGAAGCGGGTCGCCGCGCTCGACAAGCTCCTGCCCTACCAGCGCGACGACTTCATGGGAATCTTCAAGGCCATGAAGGGCCTGCCCGTCACCATCCGCCTCATCGACCCCCCCCTGCACGAGTTCCTGCCACACGACGACAAGAACCAGGGCGAGATGGCGAAGATGCTCGGCATCCCCCTCGAGACCGTCAAGCGCCGCGTCTCGCAGCTGCACGAGGCCAACCCCATGCTCGGACACCGGGGCTGCCGCCTCTGCGTCACCTACCCCGAGATCCTCGAGATGCAGGTCCGGGCCATCGTCGAGGCCACGATCGACTGCCTCCGCAGCAACATCAAGGCCATGCCCGAGATCATGATCCCCCTCGTGGGCACCATCAAGGAGCTCGCCGCCCTCCGCGCCGAGGTCGAGGCCACCATCGCCAAGGTCAAGGAGGAGCAGGACTTCAAGCCCCGCCTCGACATCAAGATCGGCACCATGATCGAGATCCCCCGCGCGGCCCTCACCGCCGACGAGATCGCCGAGAAGGCCGACTTCTTCAGCTTCGGCACCAACGACCTCACCCAGATGACCTTCGGCTTCTCGCGCGACGACATCGGCAGCTTCCTCCCCGACTACCTCCAGCGCGAACTCCTCCCCCACGACCCATTCCAGAGCCTCGACACCGCCGGCGTCGGACAGCTCATCGACATCGGCGTCACCAAGGGCCGCAAGACCAAGCCCGACCTCAAGGTCGGCATCTGCGGCGAGCACGGCGGCGATCCCAGGAGCGTCTACTTCTGCCACAAGGTCGGCATGGACTACGTCTCCTGCTCCCCCTTCCGCGTCCCCATCGCCCGCCTCGCCGCGGCCCAGGCGGCGCTGATGGAGGAGAAGGGCAAGTGACCACCTGAGATCGTCCGCATCCGCGCGATCACCCGAGGCCCCCGCGTCCGACGCGGGGGCCTCTTCATGCGCCAAGTCGTGTCGCCGCGCTCATTCGGGGGCGGAAGGCGGCGTGGCCTCGTCGATCGCCGGGATGCCCAACGCGCGGCCGACGGCGGCGGCGATGGCCTTCATCGTCGCCTCCGGCGCATACCCGCTCTCGGTCGCGACGATCGCACCAGCGCCGTCGATCACGATGTACGTCGGATAGACCCGCACCCCATACGCCCTCGCCGCCCCGTCCGCGCCCAGCAGCAGGCCGAAGGCGTGGCCCCCCTGCCGGTGCGCCTCTGTCACCGCGGCGGGCGTCCGCTCGCGGACGGCGAGCTGGAAGACCCGCACCGGGCGGTCCTTGAAGCCGTCGGTCAGGGCCTGCAGTTCGGGGTGGGCCTCGCGGGTGGGCAGGCACCACGACCCCGAGAACTCGAGTACGACGACGCTGCCCCGGAGGGAGGCCAGCGTGACCCGCTCGCCGGCCGGCGTCGCAAGGTCGAAGTCGGGGGCGAGGACACCGGCGCGGTCGGGTTGGCCATCCTCGCGCGGGGATCGGTCTTCGGAGGCGGGAACGGCCGAGGCGGGAGCGTCACCGTCCTCGTGGGCAAATGGGTTCTCGTCGGTGCCGGGCGCGGTCGTGCCGGCCAAGCCGGGCGTCGGGACGGGCGTCAGGCCCGCCCGATCCTCCGTATACCCCTCGGGCACGGGCAGGCGGATGTTCGCCTCCGTCAGCCGGGGCGGGTCCGACGCGTCGGCCTCGACGTTGGTCAGCTCCAGCACCCGCGTCCCCTCGGCGATGGCGGTGGTGATGATCCCCTCCCGCCGCCGCGGCAACCCATCCTCGACCCCCAGTGCCCACCGCACCCGGCTCCGCCCCTTCGCGAGCATGACCTCCACCACGTCGCACTCGACCCCGCCGATGACCTCGCGCGGCAGCACCTCGAACGACTCTCCCGCCAACTCGGCGCCAAACGGATCCGCTCCCATCACCTCCTCTGGCCGCATCGACGTTGCGGGCTGGAGCGCCGAGCCCCGCACCCCCTTCGTCTCGTTGGGCCGCCGCTCCAGAACCTTCCTCGCCGCGTGATCCGTCCACTCGACGCTGTCGTGCAGCCACGCCACGTCGAACGCCGACTCCGCGTCCCCCGCCCGCATCACGGTCGCGCCGGTGGCGCGGAGGAGCCACGCGCTCGGCCCGCCCACGCCGCCCCGCGCGCCCGCCGCAACCGTCCCGTCAGCCGGCGCAATGTACCGCGGGTTGCGGACCATCCGCACGTCCGCCTGGGTGGTCGCCGTGCTGAACCCCGCGAGCTTGCCCGTCGCGTAGGTCCGCGCCCGGAACGTCAGGGCACGCGCCTTTCCAATCGCCGCGGCGGCCCGCTCAAAGAGGACGCGTCCGGCGTCGACGGCCGCGTCGGCCCCAGACTCCGGCACGAGCGCGGGCTCGACCGCCGGGGCGGTCTCGGGGGTCGTGGCCGGGTCGAGCGTTTGCGCCGCGCACGTCCCGCCCGCGAGCAACGCCACCCCCGCCAGCAGTCGCCATGCGCCCGATCCCGCGGCCCTCATCGCGCCGCCCCCGGTGCCCGCCCCAGCATCGCCTTGAGCGCCAGCCCCGGATCCTCCTGCCGCATCAGATGCTCCCCCACCAGCACGATCCTGACCCCCACGCCTCGCAACTTGGCTAGGTCCGCCGCCGTCTTGATCCCCGATTCGCTCACCAGGATCGTCCGATCCTCGACCAGGTCCGCCAGCCGCAGCGTGTTCGACAGGTCCACCGTCATGCTCGAAAGGTCCCGGTTGTTGATCCCGATCAGCCCGTAGCTCGCGTGCGGGAACCCCACGTACGGCCTGACCCGCAGCAGGTTCTCCACCTCGTGCACCTCCAGCAGCGTCGTGAGCTGCAGTTGCTGCGCCAAGATCAGCAGGTCAACCAGCTCCGCCTCCTTCAGGCACTCGGCGATCAGCAGCACCGCGTCCGCACCCGCCGCCCGGCTCTCCCACAACTGCCACGGATCGATCACGAAGTCCTTCCGGAGCACCGGCAGCGGCACCGCGTCCCTGATCCGCCGCACGAAGCCGAGGTGCCCCCCGAAGAACCGCTCGTCGGTCAGGCACGAGATCGCGGCCGCGCCCGCCTCGTGATACCGTCTGGCGATGTCCTCGGGCCGGAATCCATCCCCGTCGTACTCCGGCCTGATCAGCCCAGCCGATGGGCTCCGACGCTTCACCTCGGCGATGACCGCCGTGTGCCGCGCGTGCGGGTGCCGCGTCACCGCCGCGAAGAAGTTCCGAGGCGGCTCTTCCTGCGCGACCATCGCCTCGAGCTCGGCCAGCGGCGTCCTGGCCTTCGCCGCCTCGACCTCGCGCCGCTTGTGTTCAATGATCGCGTCGAGAGTGGGGACGGAAGGAATCACGCCCCGGATTGTTGGCCTGGCGGCGGTCCTCTGCCTCGTGCTGACGCCTGCCCCGCACGCCCAGGCGGCCCCCACCCTCGCCCAGACCACCGAGGCCGGGCGCGCCGTCGACGCCGCAGGCGGAGCCGCCGCCAAGGCCGTCGACGGGGCCACAGCCCTCGTCGGCGCCGACCCGTACCTCTGGATCAGCGTCATCCTCGCGGCCCTAGTCTTGCTCGGCCTGTTCATCGGCGACGTCATCCGCCCCGGCTCCCCCCGCCGCGCCGGGCTCCGCGACACCTCCCCGCACCCCGCGTTCATCTGGGGAGCCTGCGTCTTCCTCGTCTACGCCGCCCAGCAGGTCGGCGGCGCGATCGTCGCCGAGTTCGTCCTCGCCGGCGCGGCCCGCGGCGTGGCGGCCCTCACCCTCCGCCAGCAGGCCCTCCTCGCCCTCTCCGGCTATCTCGCCGGCCTCGCCGCCGCGTTCATCGTCGTGCGCCTCCTCCGCATCTCGGCCCCGAACTCCGGCCTCGCCGCCCGCCCCCGCGACGTCGGCGCCGGAGTCCTCTGCTTCCTCCTCGCCCTCCCCGTCGTCAACGCCGCCGCGGCGGGCGCGCTCGCCCTCTACCAGCGCCTCGCCGGCCCCGTCGAATCCGCCATCGCCCACGACACCCTGCAGAAACTCGTCGACAATCGGAGCGACCCCTGGGCCTGGGCCCTCGCCGCCGCTGCCGTCATCGCCGCCCCGATCGTCGAGGAGGTCCTCTACCGCGGACTCCTGCAGTCCGCGCTCCTGCGACTCACCAACCGCCCCTGGGTCGCCGTCTTCGCCTCCTCGGCCATCTTCGCCCTCATGCACCGCCTCGGCGCCCCCGTCCCGTGGTACGCCGTCGCCACCATCTTCGTCCTGGGCGTCGCCATGGGCCTCGCCTTCGAGCGCACCAAGTCCCTCGCCGTCCCCATCACGATGCACGTCCTCTTCAACGCCATGAACGTGGCGATGGCCGTCCTGTAAGAGCCTCTGGCGCAAGCCAGAGGAGCCGACACTCGCACAGTTCGGTTGACGTCTTCTTCGTCCGCACACTCCGGGCGCGACCGCCCCCAACAGCCCACCCCGAGATCGCGCCAGCCAACGAGTGCGAGTGCCGGTCTCTCCGGCGCGTGCCGGAGGCCCTTTCCCCCCGCCCCTCCACTCCCCGCCGATGCCCCCTCCCCCCTCCTCGCGCCCACGCGTCCTGACCGGCGACACCCCCACCGGCCGCCTCCACCTGGGCCACTGGGTCGGCTCCCTCGAGCGCCGCGTGCAGCTCCAGGCCGACTACGACTGCTACTTCCTCCTCGCCAACATGCACGCCTTCACGACGCGCGCCGACAAGCCCGCCGACATCCGCAAGGACACCGTCGAGATCGTCAAGGACTGGCTCGCCGCGGGGATCGATCCCGAGCGCTCCACCATCGTCCTGCAGACCGAGGTGCCCGCCATCGCCGAACTAACGTGGTTCCTCGCCATGCTCCTTCCCTTCAACCGCGTGATGCGCAACCCCACGCTCAAGACCGAGATCGACAGCAAGGGCCTCGGCGACGCGTACTCCTTCGGCTTCCCCATGTACGCCGTCGGCCAGTGCGCCGACATCCTCGCCTTCCGCCCCACCTACGTCCCCGTCGGCGAGGACCAGGTCGCCCACATCGAGATGTGCCGCGAGGCCGCCCGCCGCTTCAACCAGGTCTACGCGGGCGTCAACCCCAAGGCCGACGATGCGCTGAGCGGCGTGCCCATCGCCGCCGGCGGCGCCGGGGGCGTCTTCCCGATCCCCCAGGCCCTCGTCGGCCGCGTCGGCCGCCTTCCCGGCGTGGGCGACGGCGCCCAGAAGATGAGCAAGAGCCTCAACAACGCCGTCTTCCTCAGCGACTCCCCCAAGGACGTTCAGAAGAAGATCGGCAAGATCACCACCGGCCGCCAGTCCCCCACCGAGCCCGGCGACCCGACCAACGTCCTCTTCCAGTTCGTCGACGCCTTCATCCCCGACCCCGCCCGCGTCGCCGAGCTCAAGGACCGCTACGCCCGCGGCGACGACCTCGGCGACGGCCACGTCAAGGCCGAACTCGCCGACGCCGTCAACGCCCTCCTCGAACCCATGCGGGCCCGGCGCGCGGCGTACGAGGGCCCCGCCGGCGACGACGCGATCATCGACCTCATCCGCGCCGGCACCCGCCGCGCGAACGAGACAGCCGAGGAGACTCTCCACCTCGCCAAGAGCGCCATGGGCCTCGACTTCGGCCGACGCACCCTCGGCTGACGCCAGCCCGGCCGCAGAGCGGCTGCTACACGATCAGCGACTGCCCCCCGTCCACCACCACCTCCGCCCCCGTCACGTGCCCCGCGTCCGCGCCCATCAGGAACGCCACCACGCTCGCCACCTGCACCGCCTTCCCCGGCCGCTTGCCCGTCAGCGGCATCTCACCGTCCGGGTACACCGTCCGCGGCGAGACGTTCTCCTCGTCCCGCTCCTGCGTGTTGTCGCCGATCTGGGTGTCGATCGACCCCGGGCACACCACGTTTACGCGGATCTTGTGCCGCGCCAGCTCGATCGCCAGGAACTTGCTCATGGCGATCTGCCCGGCCTTGGTCGTCGAGTAAATGATCGAGCCCGGGTCGTTGTACGTGTACGTCCCATTGATCGATGCCGTGATCACGATCGACCCGCCCTTGCGGCGCTTGAGGTGCGGGAGCGCCGCCCGCACGGTCACGAACGTCCCGCGCAGGTTCGTCCGCATCACCAAGTCATACTCCTCCATCGTCAGCCGCTCCAGCGTCGCCCGCGGCCCGTTGATCCCCGCGTTCGCGAACACATGGTCGATCCCGCCGAACGCGCCCGCGAGGTCCTTGCACGCCCGCTTCATCGCGTCCTCGTCCGCCACGTCCGCCTCGAGCGCCAGCGCCCGCCCGCCTCGCCGCCGGTTGATCGCCGACGCCAGCCGCACCACCTCCCGCGGCGTATGCGACAGCACCCCCACCGCGCACCCCCGCGCCGCCAGCACCTCCGCCGTCGCCGCGCCGATCCCCGAGCCCGCGCCCGTGACCAACGCCACCATCCCCTTGAACTCGTCCCGCCCGCCGCCTGCCGCCGCTCGCTTCGCTCGCTTCGCCATGCCCGGAGTGTTGGCCCCCGCCCCGCGCCGCGCCCTGAACGCCGCGTGAATCACCCCACCAGCCCCGCCCCTTGTCGCGCCCCGTCGCGCCTCTATCGCGCTGCCGCCAGCGCCACCGCCCGCGCGTACACCTCCTCCAGCCCCCGCACCATCGCCCCCGCCCCGAACTCGCGCTCGCACTCCGCCCGCCCCCGCGACGCCATCACGCGGCACGCCCCCGGGTTCGCCGCGCACCACGCGACCGCCCCCCGCAACCCCGCCACGTCCCCCGCCCGCACCAGCCGCCCCGTCTCCATCTCCACGCACACCTCCCCCGTCCCGTCCACGTCATACGCCACCGGCACCACCCCCGCCAGCAACGCCTGCGGCACCGTCCGCGGCAGCCCCTCCCGATAACTCGGATGCGCCAGCACGTCCATCGCCCGCAACATCCCCGGCACCCGCTCGGGCGCCACCAACCCCGTCGTCACCACCCGCCCCTCCAGCCCCATCCCGCGCACCCGCGCCAGCAGCCGCTCACGCCACCACCCATCCCCCACCCACAGGAGCCGCCACGACGAATTGGCCTTGAGGTCCTCCCCCAGCGCATCCAGCAGGTCGTCGTGCCCCTTCAATTCCGCCAGTCGCGCGACGGTCCCGACGACGAAGTCCCCCTCCGCCAATCCCAGCGCCCCGCGCACCTCCGCGCGAGACTCTCCCGGCGCGACGACCCCGAACGGCGCGAGATCCATACCCGATCGAACCGTCGTGTACAGCGCCGGCCGCCCGATCCCCGCCGCTAGGTACTGCCGCGTCATCGCATCCGCCACGCTCACGATCACGTCGCACCGCCGCGCCGCCCACCGCTCCGATGCCACGTACACCCCGTGCGCCACGCGATTCTGATACGCGTGGAAGGGCGAGCCGTGGATGGTGTGCACCACCGCGCTCTTCCGCCCGCCGCCCCAGCGCGCCCCCCACGCCGCGCTCCGCCCCACGATCCCCGCCTTGCTCGAGTGCGTGTGCACCACGTCCGGCTCCAGCCGCCGCACCAACGCCCCCACCTCCCGATGCGCCAGCAGGTCCTTCACCGGATGCACCGCCCGCACCAGCCGCGGCACGACGTGCGTCGTGATCCCCCGCCCATCCTCGGCGCGAAACCCCTCCACCCGCGCCAGCAGCGACCCCTCCGGCCCGTAGATCGGCCCGAACGCCAGGTGCACCTCGTGCCCCAGCCGCGCCTGCCCCTCGCACGAC
>Ga0105044_10004003_pt1 | contig 20246 bp, 10 predicted proteins | sample MAT01_FD_78092 | JGI IMG/M metagenome (GOLD analysis project Ga0105044, IMG submission 78092) | Freshwater microbial communities from Lake Fryxell liftoff mats and glacier meltwater in Antarctica - MAT-01 | ecosystem: Environmental > Aquatic > Freshwater > Ice > Liftoff microbial mat | place...
AGTCCAGGCTCCGCCATCCTTGCCACGGCCGGCAGTCCAGGCTCCGCCATCCTTGCCACGGCCGGCAGTCCAGGCTCCGCGATTCTCGCGACGGATGGCAGCGCAGTCACCGCAGCGACCACGACCCCACGCACCGAACGCGACCTGTCGCTGCGCGTGGTGCTCGGCGGTTCGCTGGCCCTCGCGCTGGCGATCGGCGTCGCCCCGGTGCTCGACGTCAACCCCGTCTCCGCGCTCTTGATCGTACTCTTCGGCTTCTTCTTCGTGACGGTGTCGGCGCGCATCACCGGCGAAATCGGCAGCTCCTCCAATCCGATCTCGGGCATGACGGTGGCGACGCTGCTCATCACCTGCGGCCTCTTCGTCGTGATCGGCTGGACCGGCGTCGAGTTCAAGGCGATGGCGCTCACGACCGCGGCGCTCGTGTGCGTGGCCGCTTCCAACGGCGGCACCATCGCGCAGGATCTCAAGACCGGCCACCTCGTCGGCGCGACCCCGCGCTCGCAACAGCTCGCCATCCTGGTCGGCGTCATCACCTCGGCGATCGTCATCGGCTTCGTCCTGCAGCTCCTGAACGAGAGCTCCACGACCTACAAAGCCGTCGAAATCCCGACCTTCTCGCTCGCCGCCGCCAAGGCCGACCCGAAGTCGAGCCCGCACGTGAAGACCACCGACGAGCGCGTGGTCGCGACCGACGGCAAGGAGTACGGCGTCGTCTTCCTGCACGAGGCGGTCGCCAAGGCGGAGCGCGGAAAGTACCTGATCGATACCGAAGGGCACCTAAAATTCTTCGTCGATCCGGGTGTTTGCGGCACCTACCCGTACCATGTCGTCAACGTCGACAAGCCGATGTCGCTGCCCGTCGCGAGCTATGCCAAGGTCGAGTACGGCACCGACCACCTGCCCTATCGCATCGTCGACCTGCAGGCGCAGATCCCCGCGGGCACCTACCTCGTCGACAGCGAAGGCTTCGTGCGGCGTGAGGCGAAGGCCACCGAGGACGGCACCGAGAAGCTCGAGAAGGTCGAGTACCAGGGGATCCGCGTGCCGATCCCCGCCAACGCCGAGAACGTGTCCGTCGTCGACCGGCGCTCGGGTGAAGCGCTCACGTTGCGGCGCGTGACCCTGCCCGAGCCCCTGCCCGCCACCCTCCCGCCCGGCCGCTACCTCGCGACCCCAGAAGGCACGGTCGTGTGGGAGACCAAGCAGGACGTCACCAAGTTCGATGCGCCCAAGGCGCAGCTCTTCCGGCTCATCATCGATGGCACACTCGGCGGTGACCTGCCCTGGGGGCTCGTGCTCGCGGGCGTATTCCTGGCGATCATGATGGAGCTGGTCGGGGTGCAGTCGCTGCCGTTCGCGGTCGGCCTCTACCTCCCGATCTACACCTCGGGTGGCATCTTCGTCGGCGGCGTCGTGCGCTGGCTCGTCGACCGCAAGCGCAAGGACTCGGCCAGCGAGGCGGAGTTCTCGCCGGGCATGCTGATGGCGTCCGGCCTCATCGCGGGCGGCGCCATCGCCGGCATCTTCGACGCCGTGGCGGACGGGGCCGAGCTGCCGCTGAACCTCGGTGCCGACTTCCTCGCTGCCACCGAGAAGTCGGGCTCGCTCGGCGATCTCGGGGTCAACCTCTGGACGATGCTGCCGTTCGTGCTGCTCGCGTACTTCCTCTATCGCGTCGGCAAGAAGAAGGAGCTCTAGCGCTCACACCGGCAATACCAGCCGGAACCGTGCGCCGACCCCGTCCTGACTTTCAGTCGAGGCCTCGCCATCCTTGCGAAGGCCAGCGCTCTCTCGCACTGGCTACACGGATGACTCTCGAGTGACGCTCACGGGGAAGCGCCACCGAGCGTCGCGGATGCGACCGACCATCAAAGCCGGCGAAGCCGGCAGGGAGGGAGCGCCCCGACGTCGGTGGTGCGTTGGGTGGATCTCGGTCGAGAGTCATCCGTTTAGACCTCGCAAGATCCGCCGTGGGCCTGGGCAATCGCCAGCACGATCGCAAGCCCCAGCCCGGAGCCCGGCGTGTCCCTCGCGAGGCGATGAAACGGCTCGAACACAACCGCCCGCAGCTCGGGCGCGATCCCAGGCCCGTCGTCGCTCACCGTCAAACGCAGCACGCGTGGCGCCGGCTCGTGCGCCAGCACAATCGGCCGACCCGGCGCGAATTTCTGCGCGTTTTCAATGAGATTCGCGAGCGCCTGGCGCAGCGGATCAGCATCGACGTTGGCCACGATGCCCGGGCCGAGCGTGCTCTGCACCAGCGGGTCGCCCGCCCGCCCAATGACCTCCGCAACGAGCCCGGTGATGTCGGTCGCCGCCCGGTCGGGGGTCTGACTCTGGCGCAATCGCTCAAGATCGAGCAAGCGCCCCCCGAACGCGAGAGCTTTCATATCCTGGTCTTCTTGTGTCGGTGGTGCGCGGAACCAATGCTTACGCCGGCCCCGACGCCAACAACAGCAGCATGCCGCAATCAGGCATGCGACCGTCGCTCGAGGAGCGGCAGCTGCTCGCCAACTGGCTCTCGTGTGGCGCGCCTTGACAGGGCCAGTGACCCCATCGGGGTCTGTAACATCGAGACCGCTCAGGCCGCCGGCTCCCTGACGAGGCGCATGCGCCAGTCGACGCCGACGATGTCGCCCTCGCCGATCGGCTCCCAGACATTCTCGCCCTGGAGCGGCTCACTCGCGATGAGCATGTGATTGACGCTGCCGCTGAGCGAGGGCGCTTCGCAAACGGCCGACAGCGACGGGCACACGTCGCGGTCGGCGCAGCGCCGCTTCCAGGTCGAGTAATAGAGTTCTCTACCGCCCTGGTGCGCGGCCATCACCTGGCCGTTGGTGACCAGCAGCGTGAGCAGACTCCGTGCCGCGTCGCTGTCGGCGAGCTGGCGCACGAGCGTCACCGTGTCGCGCAGCGAGCGCACGACCTCCTCGATTCCGAGGCGGCCACCCAGCTCGCCGTACTTCGAGAGCTCGGTCAGGAACAGGAAGAACACCCGCTCGCTATCGGTGTCGCCCAGGATGAAGCGCCGTAAGCGCGGTGCGATCGCCAGCTCGAGCGTCTCGCGCACCTCTGGAAAGCGCGGCACGTCGCCGTTGTGGGCCATCACCCAGCGCCCGTACTGAAAGGGGTGCGAGTTGAGCACCGTCATCGAGCCCTGCGTCGCCTTGCGGATGTGCGCGACGACCGTCTCCGAGCTGACGATGCCCGACACGCGCCGAAAGAGCGCGTCGTCCATCGCGCCCGCGGCACTCTTGGTCACGTGCGGCGCGCCATCGACGTAGTAGGCGACGCCCCAGCCGTCCGGGTGTCGCTCCGACTGCTTGTGCAGCGCATTGTCCGCGGCCAGCAGCGAACGATGGACCTGACTCGGGATGACGCTGCGGAATCCAAATAGGCGACACACGAGAGCCCCCAGAAGCACAGAGGCCCCGCCAAGGATGGCGAAGCCTGGACTGCGGGCCCGCAACCTGCCTTGCGAGCCTCGCGAGCCTTGCGAGACTACTCCGATGGCGACGATTTCAGAAGACCATCGTGAGCGCCGAACGATCGTTGCTCTTGATGGAAGCCGCGTGCGCATGAACCCGCGGCATCACCTGGTGGATGAAGAAGCGCGCCGTCTGGATCTTGCCGTGGAGGAAGCGCGCCTCGGCGTCATCGACCAGGAACGTGCCGAAGCCCTCGGCCATCGGGTCGACGCGATTGTCGATGAGGCGCTTGTCGTAGAGCGTCTTGGCAGTCAGGGCCTGGCGCATGAGCAGCCAACCGACCAGCACGTCACCGAACATCTCCAGGAACTTCACCGCGTGGAACGCCGGGTAGTCGACGTCGCCACGCATGTTGAGCTGCCCGAACCCCATCGCGGCCTGCGCCAGCGCGTCGCGGGCCTTGCCGATCGCCGCTATCTCATCGGCGAACGGGCCGTCCTTGGCGGGTCCATTGAGCGTCTTGTTCGCCTCATTGAGGAGCGCCATCAGCATCACGCCGCCACCACGCGCGACCTTGCGCCCGAGCAGATCCATCGCCTGCACACCGTTGGTGCCTTCGTAGATCGCAGCGATCTTCACGTCGCGCAGCAGCTGCTCCATGCCGTACTCACGGATGTAGCCGTAGCCGCCAAAGACCTGCACCCCCAGGTTGCAGGCGTTGAAGCCCTCGTCCGAGCACCACGCCTTGACGATCGGGGTCAGCACCTCGACCTGATAGTGCCAGTGGTTCTTCTCCTTCTCGTCCGTCTCCATCTCCGCGCGGTCGATGCAGTAGGCCGCGTACAGCATCAGCGCGCGCCCACCCTCGGCCAGCGCCTTCATGTGCATCAGCATGCGCTTGACGTCGGCGTGCTCGATGATGGGCACCTTCTGCGGCTCGGCCTTGCGCATGTCCGCCAGGCGGTTGCCCTGGATGCGCTCCTTCGCGTAGTGCACGGCGCGCAGGTAGGCGAGGTTCGACAGCGCCACGCCCTGGAGGCCGACCGCGATGCGCGCCTCGTTCATCATCTTGAACATGCAGCGCAGGCCCTCGCCCTGGCCGCCGACGAGCCAGCCTTCGCACGCGTCGTTGTCGCCGAAGACGAGCTGGCAGGTGGCCGAGCCGTGGATGCCCATCTTCTCCTCGACGCCGATACAGACGACGTCGTTGAGCTCGCCCGGCTTGCCCTTCGCGTCGACCCGGCGCTTGGGCACGATGAACAGCGAGACCCCGCGATGGTCGCCCGGATCGCCTTCGACGCGTGCCAGCACCATGTGCACGATGTTGTCGGTGATGTCGTGCTCACCCGACGAGATGAACACCTTCTGGCCCTTGATTCGGAAGAAGCCTGGCTTGTCGGCGACGGGCCGCGCGACCGAACGCAGGTCTGGGACGGCGGTGCCGGCCGACGGCTCGGTGAGGCACATCGTGCCCGACCATTGTCCCGACAACATCTTCGCCGCGTACGTCGCCTTCTGGTCGGCCGTGCCGAACGTCTGGATCAGCCCGAGGGCGCCGTGCGTGAGGCCCGGCGTGAACATCAGGTTCACGTTGGCGGCCGTGAACAGCTCCTGAGAGGCGATGTGCAAGACCAGCGGGAACCCCTGGCCGCCATCCTCTGGGCGCATCGACAGCGCGACCCAGCCCGCCTCCGAGATCGCCTTGTAGGCCTCCTTGAAGCCCGGCGGCAGGGTGACCTTGCCGGCGTCGAACTTCACGCCGACGCGGTCGCCAATCTCGTTGCACGGGAACAGGATCTCACGCGCCTGCTGCTCGGCCGCCTCGAGGATGTCGTTCATCGTCGCGAGGTCGGCATCCTTGTACCGCTCGTGCTTGGCGAACGAGCCGATGTCGAAGCAATCGAACAGGTTGAAGCGGATGTCCCGCATGTCGGCATAGAAATCGGCCACGGTCGGTCTCCTGCTCTCGTTGGGCGGGGGCAGGCTGATGTCCGATGCCACCCCGCGTTAGTCCCTCGAGGTATATAGGGCCGGGTCGCCGGGAGGCAACCAAAACCTGAATGACGGCTCACTCGGCCACGCAAGGACCTGTAGCGATTAGAGATCGTTTTCGAACGTGTGCACGAACAAGCCATCGGCGAGCTTCGGCTCGAACCACGTCGACTTAGGCGGCATGATGAGGTCCGCGTCCGCCACCCGGAAGAGCTCGTCGAGCGACGTCGGGAACAGCGAGAACGCGACCCCGCTGCGACCCGCGCGCAGCTCGAGCTCGGCCACGCCGCGAATGCCGCCAACGAAGTCGATGCGATGATCGCGGCGCGGGTCATCGATGCCGAGCACTGGCTTCAGCAACCGATCTTGCAGCAGCGCCACATCGAGCGAGTCGATCGGGTGGGCCTCGTCGACGCTCTTCGCGACGAGCTCGCGCCAGGTGCCGCCGAGGTACATCGCGAAGTGATGACGCGCGCTCGGCACCGGGGCAGCACCGGGTGGACCGACCTCGAAGTGTTCGGCGACGGCGGCGAGAAAGCTTGCTTCGTCGTGCTTGCCGAGGTCGGCGACGACCCGGTTGTAGGGCAGGATCTCGAGCCAACGCGCCGGGAACACGACCGCCAGGAAGCGGTCCCAGTCGCCGTTGCCCTCGCCGCGCTGATGTCGCAGCTTGGCAACCCGCGCAGCACTCGCCGCGCGATGATGACCATCGGCGATGTACGACGCCGGCTCGGCCGCGAGCAACGCCGCGAGCTTCTCGCCACGCGGTGAGTCCGCCTGGACGAGCCACGCCTCGTGCCGCACGCCATTGGCCATCCACGCATCGAGATCCGGCGGCGCGAGCGTCGTCGCCACGAGCAGCTCGAGCAGCGCCTCGTTCGCGCGCATCGCGAGGAACACCGGCCCGGTCTGGGCCGACGTCACGTCGATGTGACGGGTGCGATCGTCTTCTTTCTCGGCCCGCGTCAGCTCGTGCTTCTTGACGAGGCCGGCCTCGTACTCGGCCACCGAGGCGAGCCCGACGACGCCGATCTGGGCATGGGCACCACGCGTCTGGCGATAGACCGCGAAGACGGGTCGGGCCTCGCGCACGAGCGCGCCTTCGGCGACGAGCCGCTCGAGGTTGGCGTGCGCGCGCTGGTAGATGTCCACGCCGTATGGGTTCACGTCGTCGGGGAGTTCGAGCTCCGAGCGGGTCACGCGCAGAAACGACAGCGCCTCGTCACCGACGTAGGCGCGCGCTTCGGGCGTAGAGACGACATCGTAGGGCGGCGAGATCACCCGCGCGACGACGTCGGCGCCAGGGCGAAGCGGCCGGAAAGGCTTGAAATCCATGACTTTTCCTCGCGCCGTGGTCACTCGACGATGACGCTGCGGGCAAGGCAGGCCATCGCACGCCACGGCTCGAACGTCGACTCCGTTGCGAACAGGGAGGCCCCGGTAGCGCTGTGCACGAAGAACCGATCGAGCTGCCGCACCGCGCCGAGCGCGTCGAAGCCTCGCTCGCGCTCGATGCGATAGCGCGCAAGCATCGCGAACATCGTCGTCAGCAGGTAACGCGGGTCGGCAAACCACAGATAGAACGTAGGGCACAAGAAGCGGTGCATCAGGTAGCGCGTGAGCAGCGCATGCTCGTCGGGCGCGGGCATCGGATCGAGCGTAAAGCGCTGCGGCGGATGGTCCTCCCAGAGGGACGGGAGGCCCGCGGGCGAACCGCCGGCGCGGGCTTCGAGGCCGGCGATGATCGAGTTCTCGAACGCGCCCTGACGCAAGAGCGAACGGTCGAGCGTCAGCGGCTCCGGTGCCGTGAGCCCAGTCACGTCCTCGGCGAAGCGCACGAGGCGTGCGAACGGGTCGGCCTCGGTGAGGCCGTTGAAGTGCTCGAACAGCGACCAGTGCAGCGACCAGAACGTATGGATGTCGATACGCTCGCCGAGGGGGTCCCAGCACTGGCGATCGTCTTGGCCCATCCAGGCGACGCTCTCGACCGGTGGCTCGGCGTGCTCGAACGTCGGCGCGAACGCGACCTCTTCGGCGAGCAGCTGCAGCGCCGTCGGACACTGGAACGTGAGGTCGACGATCTGCCGGTCGTTGGTGAGGATCGACAGGTACGGGTACTGCTTGCAGACCCGTGGATAGAGCTGCGCACCGAGGTTCGTGCGCACCGTGCAGAGGTTGTCGCCGCCGAGAAAGACGCACTGATCGCGGACCTTCGGCAGGAGCGGCCAGTCGCTCTCGCGCTTGATGTTGGCGAGCGCGAAGGCCGACGCGCGCGGATCGGCCAGCTCGGTCAGGCGCCGCTCGAAGCGGCGGCGTTCGACCTCGTCGATCGGCACCGACTGATGCTTGCAGCAGAGGCCGCGTTTACGGCACTGCCACGCCCTCACCATGGGTGTCAGATAGAGCGGCGGATCAGTGTCCACGGCGTGCATGGCCTCAGTATCGCCTTTGGCTGCCTTGCCCTTCGCAGGGATGGCGGAGCCTGGACTGCGGGCCATGGCCTACTGACCGAGGTTGCCGCCGATGACCGCGTAGCCCGCCTGCGGCGTCACGCGCAGACCCCCGAGGCCCAGCGTCGTACCCGCGGGCAGGCCCGGCACCAGCGTCGAGAGATCCATGGACGGCAGCTCGAACGGGCCGAACTCCTGGCCGGTGATGAAGCCCCCGAGGATCGACGGCAGGTTCTCGAGGAGAGTGCCGATGTCGAGCGTGTCGCCGAGGCCACCGTCGTCGAGGTAGGCGATCTCGACGTCCGAGTCGGTGATCGCGCCGAACTGGATCGACAGGCCCTTGGCACCACCGTCGCTGCCGTCGTGGCTGACGAACTGAACGTCGAGCACGAGGTCCACGTACATGCCGACCTCAACCGAGGAGCCGAGGATGTCGCCCGTGAGCGTCAGGTAGAGATCGCCGACCGAGGCCTGGATGCCGGCCTTCGAGCAGTCGTCGAGGATCGGCGGCATGAGCCACTCCATGTCGACTGCGAGGTTGTCGATGTTGATCGGCAGCGCGCCACCGGCCAGGCCCGCCAGGTCGAGCGGGGCGTTCAACCCACCCGACCACCAGGCCGCGTAGAAGCCGGCGTTGATGACGTCGGTGCGCACGCCGAAGCCGACCGACGGGTCCCAGCCCCACTGGAGGTCATCGGTCGAGGTGCCAAGGCAGGTGCCGCGCAGAATCGCGCCCTCGGGATCTTCTTCATGCAGGTCCCCGTCGTGGCCGAGCGACTCGAGGTCGATGCCCTTGTCGGTGTGGAGCCCGGTCGCGAGCCCGATGGTGCCGCCGTCGTCCTCGAAGGCGACCGTCGAGAGCTCGGTCGAGAAGCCGAGCTCGACCGAATCGCCGCCAAAGAAGCTCGGGATCGGCAGCACGGTGTCGATCACCAGGAGGTCGAAGAGGCCCGACAGCACGGGCCCGAGCAGCGACTGCAGCACCGGGTTCAGGAGCTGCGGCACAAGCGCGCTGGCCGTGTTCGCGAGCGGGTTCAGGATGCCGGCGAAGAGTTGGCCAAGGTCGATGAAGTCCGACAGCGCGATCGAGTACTGGGTGTTGATGAGGCCCTGGATGCCGGTGAGCGACAGGTTCAGGGTGACGTCCTGGATCGGCTGCAGGTCGAAGTCGCCGACGACCGAGGTGAGCTCGCTGATGCTGAGCTGCATCGGCTGGTGCCAGGTCTTGGCCATCTCCGCCGCCATGAACACGTCGAAGTCGCCCATCGCGAGGTGCGACGTGACGAGCGCCTGGGCATAGGCCTGGCCGCTCGTCAGCGGGAAGCAGAAGAAGTCGTTGCACGAGTCGGCGAGCACATCGAACTGCAGCTTCACCTCGAACACGAGGTCGACAGCGATCGCGGGCTGGCTGTCAGTGCCGACGATCATGTCGAAGTCGAGCCCGCCTTCGCGCGAGTCGATGTTGACGGCGGTCGGCCCGATGTCGGTCGTGTCCGCCGCCTTGAGGATGATTGAAAGGTCACCGACGAAGGTGAGGTCGATCCACTGGCCGTCGAAGAGGTCGACGCGCATCGTCTGATTCACGAGCGGGATCGTCTGGTTGACGCCCGCGAGCGCGGTCGAGATCGGGGTCTGGATGTCGAGGTCGCCGAGCAGCACTTCGACCAGCGTGGCGAGGTCGTTCAACTGGTTGTGGTTGTGCACGCCGTCATCGAAGAAGTTCTGGCCGAGCAGGACGACGATGCCGTCCTCGTGCTGGAGGCCGCGCGCGTCCTGATCCTGGAAGTCCAGCCAGCCGTCGGAGTAGCCAAACGTCGGCGACGCCTCGGCACGGTTGCCGGCCTTGTCGACCGCGATGAGGTCGATGATGTTCAGGCCCCAGGTCGAGTCGTAGGCGTACTCGAAGCGGCCACCGGCCTGGATCGCCACGGCCTTGCCGCCGATGCTGAGCGTATCGAGGCCGCCTGCGTCGATGACGGTGCCGCGCACGACCACCGGTCCGCCGCCGTTGTCGGTGTCCTTGAGGGTCGCGCCGCGCGGCGGGTAGTCGACGACGATGACCGGGGCGGTCGCATCGACGAGCAGGTCGAGGTCGTCACGCATGCCCTCGAGCGGAGCCGCGAGCGTGACCGAGAAGCGGTAGACCCCCTCCTCCTCGAGCTTATAGCGATGCGTCTCGGCAGCGACGACCGTGAGGCGCGGCGAGGTCGGGGCGGTCAACGTGCCCGGCACGTCGGCGAGCTCGTTGTCGAAGCGGTCATAGACCGTCCACTCGAGCGTGACGGCGGCACCCGGCAGGTAGCCGGGACGGGCCGGGGTGGCGGTCAGCTCGACCCGCTCGGCGTTGCCCGGGACGACCAGCAGCGTGACGGTCTCGCGCGTCGAGTCGCCGACGCCGCAGCTCACGGGGAAGCTGCCCGCGGTCTCGCTCGTGACCTGGCCGTTGGCGACCTCGAGCTCGGGCGGCAGGTCCCAGCTCGGGTCGAGGAGCGGCACCTCGTTGTTCCACTGGTCGACGCCGACGCAGCCGATCGAGGTGAAGGTGCCCGCGGTCAGCGGGTTCTGGCCAAATGTCGGGCGCGTCTTCAGAACGGGCCCAGCGTTGATCGTGAGCTGTGCGCCGACGGTGTCGATCGCCTGCAGCTTCGGGATCTCGCAGAAGACGCGATAGGTGCCGGAGCGCGTACCGCCGACCATCATCGCGGGGTTGATGCCGGTCACGGCCGCGTCGCCGAACAGCGCGCTCTCCGAGATGACGCGGGCCGTGAAGTCCTCGGGCTTCAGCTTCTTCGAGGCCTTGTCGGTGGTGCAGGTCACGGCCGCCGTGCCACCCGGCCCGATCGCGGCCGGGTTCACAGCGGTGTGCAGACCCTCGTAAAGGGAGCCCTTCTTGTCGTCGCCGCAGCCGCTGCTGAGCGGGATCATGGCAAGCGAGGTGAGGACAGCGAGGGTGGCTCGAAGGGTGACGGGAGTCATGTTGACCTCAGTGGCGGCGACCGAATGGGGGCTCATGGCACAGTCGGCGCGGCGAGGGCAACGAAGAAGTCGCCATTATAGGGATGGCCCATCGCCATGGCGGCTTCGGGGCCGTCCTGTTACAGAGGGAACGTGAGCAAGCCAGGCCAGCCGCCAGACGACATTCCGGACCACGGGACACCACCCGACCCTGCGACATCCCGACCAATCCCTGACGAGGTCGCGCAGGAACAGCGCGTCCTGAACGCGGTGCAGGACAACCTCGCGCGCCTCGAGTCTGGCCCCATGCAGGCCGACCTCGGGGCGACGCTGGTGGCGTTGCGCGACAGCCTGGCCGACGAGAAGCTACCCGAGGACATCGGCTCGATCATGGAGCAGATGGACCGCGCGCAGGCGCTGATGAACCAGCAGGCGAAGAGCATCGAGGGCTCGGCCGACCCGGACAACCCGTATTTCGCGCGCATGGTGCTGCAGGACGACTTCGGTCAGCGCAGCATCCTCATCGGCAAGTCGACCTTCATCTCGGATCGCGTGCGCATTGTCGACTGGCGTAATGCCCCGATTTCGCGCATCTTCTATCAGTACCTCGAAGGCGACGAGTACGACGAGGTCGTCAACGGACGCGAGGTCTCGGGCGAGGTCAAGCTGCGCCGCACGATGACCATCGGCAGCGGCAAGCTGCAGCGCATCGGCAGCGACGACCACACCTGGGTGCGACGCCCCGATGGCAACTGGGTCGACCTGCGCAGCCGCGAGGTACGTCTGGCAGGCGGCGCCGGCACCGCCATCCGCCCCGACAGCCTCGGCACCGGCCACGCCATCGGCGAACGCGATGTGCGCCGCGACAAGCACCTGCCTGAAATCGCATCGCTGCTCGACCCCGAGCAGTTCAAGCTCATCACCGCCAGGGACACGGGGCTCGTCGCTATCCAGGGCTCGGCCGGCTCGGGCAAGACGACGGTCGGGCTGCACCGCATCGCCTGGCTCGTGTTCCAGAACCCGGCCCTGTTCCGGCCCGAGCGCATGCTGATCATCGTGTTCTCGCGCGCGCTGTCGGCCTACATCTCAAAAGTGTTGCCAGCGCTCGGCGTCCAAGGCGTGCGGGTGCAGGAGCTCGCGCCGTGGATGTCGCATCTGCGCAAAACGCACTTCCGGAACCTGCCCGAGGTCTACTCCGAAGAGACCCCAGCGCTGGTCACGCGCTTCAAGACCCACACGGTGCTCCTCAAGATGATCGAAGAGCTGCCGAGGCGGCGGCGCGTGCCCGTGTCGGGACGCCAGAGCGAGCCCAAGGTCGTCTTCGAGGAGCTCTTGACCGACAAGGTCTGGCTCCAGGACGGCGTCGCGCGCTTCGCACCAGGCGCCTTCAGCGAGGCCGAGATCGACCGCATCCATCGCTGGTGTACCCGTCAGGCGTTCCTGCGCGACGACGGCGAAGGCGTCTCCGAGGACGACCTGCCAACGCTCGATCGCGAAGACGATCCGATCCTCTTGCGCCTCTGGCAGGTGCTGCGTGGACCGCTGCGCGCGGACGACAAGACCGGCCCCAAGGGATCGTCGGGCCAGAAGCAGCCGCTCGAGTACCACCACGTGATGGTCGACGAGGCGCAGGACCTGTCGCCGCTCGAGCTGGCGGTCTTGATCGCCACGGCCGGGCCACGCCAGTCGGTGACGCTGGCCGGTGACGTGGCGCAAAAGATCATCGAGAACCGTGACTTCCCGAGTTGGACGGACGTGCTCGGGGCGCTCGGGCTGGGTCACGTCGACGTCTCGCCGCTGCAGGTCAGCTATCGATCGACGCGCCAGATCATGGAGGTGGCGCGCGCCATACTGGGCCCGTTGGCCCCCGAGGAACCGGTCACAGCACCGCGTGATGGCGCCCCGGTCGGGCACCTGCGCTTCGAGTCGACCGGTGCCGCGGCGACCTGGCTCGGGCCGGCGCTCGTGGATCTCATGCGGCGCGAAGCATTGGCCTCGGTCGCGGTGCTGTGTGTCGACCTCGTCGCGGCGCGCGACTGGTACCAGATCCTCGAGCGCTCGCAGGTGCCCTACCTCCAGCTGATCGACGACCAGGACTTCTCGTTCGCACCAGGCGTCGAGGTCACCGACATCCGCAGCTCGAAGGGCCTCGAGTTCGACTACGTCGTGCTGGTCGGTGTCGACGCCGACGCGTTCCCGAACAAGACGACAGCCCGCCACCTGCTGCACGTCGGCGCCACGCGCGCCGCGCACCAGCTCTGGATCATCTCGACCGGTAAGCCGTCGCCGCTCATCCCGCCCGGGCTCGCCGGGCTCGATGGGCTCGACGCCCCCGCCACGGAGTGACGATGGACCCCAACACGCTGCCAATCTATCGCTACGAGTCCGACATCGTGCGCGCGCTCACCGACCATCGGGTGCTCGTGCTCGAGGGACCGACCGGCTCCGGCAAGACGACCCAACTGCCAAAGATGCTGGTGCGCGCGATGGTGACCGACCAGCCCATCGGGGTCACCCAGCCGCGCCGCATCGCCGCCGTATCGGTCGCGTGGCGCATTGCCGACGAGCTCAAGGTGCAGATCGGCGACGAGGTCGGCTATGCGATCCGCTTCGACGACTCGACCTCGAACAAGACGGTCATCAAGATCATGACCGACGGCATCCTCTTGCAGGAGGCCCGCACCGATCCCGACTTCTCGCGCTACGGCGTCATCGTCGTCGACGAGGCGCACGAGCGCACGCTCAACATCGACGTGACGCTCGGCCTCTTGCATCGGGCCCTGCAGCGCAGGAAGGACCTGCGCGTGGTGGTCGCCTCGGCGACGCTGCAGCCACTCCTGTTCCAGCGCTACTTCGAGTCCGCGGTCGACCACGTCGCGGTCGTGTCGATCGACGCGCGCCCGTTCCCGGTCGAGATCCTCTACAAGTCCGCGCGCTCGGACGACGAGGACGCGCTCGTCGAGGCGGCCGCATTCGAGGTGAGCGAGATCATCAAGTCCGGGGAGCCTGGCCACATCCTCGTCTTTTTGGCCGGCGAAGGCGCCATCCGCCAGGTCTACGAGAAGCTGGCGCTGTCGCGTCTCGGGCGCGACGTCGTCTTGTTGCCGCTCTACGGCAAGCTCACGCGCGCCGAGCAGGAGCGGGTCTTCGACGAGCTGCCCGATCCGAACTGGCGCAAGGTCGTGCTCGCGACGAACATCGCGGAGACATCGATTACGGTCCCGGGCGTGCGCTTCGTCATCGACTCGGGCGTCGCCAAGGTGCCGCGCTATCAGGCGAAGAGCGGCATGTCGACGCTCTTCCAGGAGCCGATCTCCAAGGCCTCGTGCGATCAGCGCGCCGGCCGCGCGGGCCGCACGGCGCCGGGCAAGTGCATCCGCCTCTACCCGACGCGGTCGTATGACCAGCGCCCCGACTTCACCGACGAGGAGATCCTGCGTCTCGACCTGACCGAGGTCGTGTTGCGGCTCATCGACCTCGGCGTAAAGCAGGTCGAGACGTTCCCGCTGCCCACGCCCCCGCGCAAAAAGGCGCTCGAAGCGGCGATCAAGATGCTCGAGACGATGGGTGCCATCGACAGCGATCGCAACCTCACGCGCATCGGTCTACGCATGATGCCGTTCCCGCTGTCGCCGTCCTTGTCGCGCATGGTGGTCGAAGCGGCCGATCGCTTCCCGTTGGTCGTCGACGAAGTGCTGATGGTTGCCGCGTTCCTGTCGGCACATTCGCCATTTCTGTATCCGCAGGGTGAAGAAGCCGAAGCGCGCGCCATGCAGCAGCGCCTGCACCATCCAAGCGGCGACGCGGTCACGGCGGTGATAGCACTCTCGCGTTATCTGGCGGCAAACAATCCCGAGGGATTTGCCAAAGAGCACTACCTCGACAAAGATGTGATGGCCTTCGTCAAGAAGGCGCACCGGCAGCTGCGCGACATCGCCGAAGGCATGGGCATCGTCATCCAGTCGGGCGGCGACCCGACGCTCATCGTGCGCTCGGTGGCGGCCGGCTATGCCCACCAGATCCTCAGGCAACAGGGCCGCGCGTACTCGGGCATGGGCGACAACCTCATCTCGATCCACCCGTCGAGTTCGCTCTTCAGCGCCCGCGCCCCGTTTGTCGTGGCGACCGATATCGTCGTATCTACACGTCCTTATGCGCGTAACGTGTCGGCGTTGCGACCCGAGTGGGTGGCCGAGGTCAACCCCGAGCTGGCGCGCGAATGGCACCTGTCGACCCCGAAGAAGAAGGACCTGCAGGCCGCCCGCGACACCATCCCAAAGGAGGCGATGCCGAAGACGGTGCCGCTCAACGGGGTCCAGGCGCTGGTCGAAGATCGGCGTGGCAAGCCCATCGTGCACCTCGACGCGCGTCAGAAGGCGCGCCTCGAGAAGGTCGATCTGAAGAGCCTGCCGCCGACGGTGCTCAACTGGAAGGCCGAGCTGCTCGATGGCACGCTCATCTGGGGCCGGCCGATGGCGCTCGTGAAGTGGCTGGCGCTCTTGCCGCACGTGCCCCTGCCGGAGCCACGTGGCGATGGCTCGCCCAAAGCGGACGTGCCGCGCGACATTCCACTCGGGGCGCTGCTCGAGCTCGACCGCAACCTGCACACGCTCGCGCGACTTCTGCCGCGGCTCCTGTCGCCGCACGTGATCTCGAAGGAGCGGCAGGGCGGCTGGCTGGCGCTGGTCTCCAACGGTGAAGGCGGCTTCTGGGTCGAGCTCGTATCGGACTGGATGGACGCGCTCACCACGACGCTCGAGTCGCTGCGGGACCTGCGCACGGCACTGCCCGACGAGGACGCCCTCGCGAGCCAGATCGACTCGGAGCTGACCACCCTCGAGCAGCGCTCGTTCGATACGCACGACGCGCTCGAGAACGCCAAGCGGCTGGTGCCCTCGCCGCGCCGCCCCTGAGCTGGCGGCTTACCTCGAAGCCGCCTCCGGCAAGGCGCGGATCCGGTCCAACAGCTGCCAGTGCGCCGACGTCGAGTCGCAGCGCCAGCCGTAGCGGCGCACGTTCGAAGCCGCGGCCTCGGCCACACGCAGCAGCTCGTCTTCGGCGCAGCCCGAGACGCGGCGCGCCTTCTCTTCGGTCTTGAGCACCTGCGACCACCAGCAGCTCGCCGCGAACAACAGATCGTGCGGCGCGTTGCGGGTGCCGTTGCAGGTGATGGCCCACACGTTCTCGTGCAGCTGGAAGCTGCCGGAGGCGAGCGCCACGCCATCGCGGAAGTCGCCCAGGAAGTGCTTGCCCTTGCCCGGCCGCGCCTTCATCGACGTCTCGACGCACCAGGCGGCGACGAGGATGCCACGGGCCATTTCGGGCACCCCGAGGTCCTGCTCGAGGCGCGCCAACGCCAGCACCTGGAACGGATCGGCGACGAGCCGCACCGGCCCGCGCAGATTCTCGCAGGCGGTCAGCGCACGATCGACGAAGTGCCGCTCCATTTCTGTCGGCGTCGCCTCGAGCAGCACGCCCATCAAATCCGGCAATATCGGATTCGGATCGTGGAGAGCCGGATCCGCCGGTTGGCACATCGGTCCATCCACCGGCGCCACGACCGCGGGAGTAAACGCGCGCACGCGAAGCATGTCCCTGATCATCGGCGGGGGCCCGGAAGAGCTCCACGCGGGGCGGGTTGCGAGCAGCGAAATGGCAATCACGGTGAAAAGCGCGCCGCGCCATAATCGATTGCATTCGACTCCGAACATACACTCTCACTTTCAAGGTTGCGCGACGATTCGCGGAGCGGGTCCCGGCAGTTCAAAAATTTGCGGGTCATGCCGTCACCGGGGCTGCCGCAAGTGCGGGGAACCGGCTGGCGAGCCGTATGGATCGCCGCGCGCCGATGTTCAACCCGGAAATGACAGGGCTACCTGCCGGATCTCGCAACCTCCCGAATATGGGTTTGTTGCAGCATCCCACGCGGACCTCACGGCGTGTGTTTACCCGGTCGGCCGGACCGGGCGGGTCTATGAAGGAGGCTGTCATGAATCCGATGCGTGTGGCACTCTTCTCGTTTCTCTCGCTTCCAGCATGCGACTCTCCCGGCGGGCGGCATCGTCGACACCACCGCTCAGTCAGTCAGTCTGAACGCCTCCTTGACGACGTTGCGCGGGGTCACCGGTTGCAGGGTCTGCCCTTGGTGCTCGAGGTAGTCCTTCAGTGTCTTCCACGGCTCGTGCAGAAGCACGACGGCGCGTTCGAGGTTCTGGAAGCGTTGGCGCCAGCGGACATCGACGTTCACGCGCGCAGCATACGCCGGCTACCACGTCATGGGAACGCGCGGGTCCTCGAACGTCCTCGAACGCTCACTCGCAGCTCACCGTCGTCGTGAACACTTGGTGGATCTGGTTGACCTTTGCGAGCCAGAACACCACGAACTGAGTGCCATCCCAGAAGATGTGCGGGCTGACGACATCGCTGCCACCGGCGACGAGCCCGAGCGGCAGCGCCTCGCTTCCGTCCTCGTTGCGCACGAACAAGTAGAGGTTGCTCGTGCCCTCGCTCATGAGCACCCCGACCCGCGCAGGATCTCCATTGGCTGCTGGGGCATAGGCAGTGTCGATCGGGTCGAGCAAGGTCGTCGTGATGGCCGCCGTCGACTCGATGAAGCCGTTGGGGAAGAAGCGCTCGTAGTGCACTCCCGTCGCGTCGCGCACTGCCCAGATCAGTAGATTGCCATCCCACCCGAGGCGCGCCACGTTCGCATTGGCGCTGTGATCGCCCTGCAACAGCACGCTCACGACGTTCGCGGCGTTGGCGGGGTCGAGCTTGTAGACCGTGTTGCGCGACGCCAGCACGTTGAGCCGCCCGCCGCCCACGACAATGTTCGCGGTCTCGGCGTGGTTGAGGCCGGTCGCCGTCACGCCACCCGCCTCCGAGACGGCGTACCATGTGCTGCACGCGCTGAAGCTCGGGATGAAGAACGTGTTGTTCAGCCAGGCCATCGACGTGCGTGGGCATGCGAATCCGACCTCGATAGGGCTCGTGAGCTCGAGGTCGCCGTCGGGCTCGACGAAGTTCAGCTCGATCCAGTTGTCCGGCTGCCGCTGGTACATGAGCCCGAACGCGTTACGGACCGGGCTGTAGACGGAGTGCGAGAGGTCCGCGATCTTGCCGGGCACCGTTCTGATGGCACCAATCAGCGCACCCGTCGCCGTGATCCGGGCGTATTCGATGACATGGGCCGTCTCGGGCGTGCCGGTCCACGACGCGAGATAACCACTGCTGCCCTGCGAAACGTCGAACGCCATCTTCAATGAGAACGTATCGGTCACCTTCTTCGCGGGCCTCAACGTCGGCTTGTGCACACCATTGCAATTCCGATCGCCACCGCCACACACCTCGAGCGCACCTGGGTGGATGTCGGCATCGTCGTCATTGCAGTCCGAGCCGCCACACGCTTCGTCGGCGTAGCCGTCGCGGTCCTTGTCGGGGCAGCAGCCGTTGAACTTGATGCACTTCTGGTTGACCGGGCAGAGCGCGTCGCTCGGCTGATAGGCGCATGTACCGTCGACGCAGCTATTGGTCGTGCACGCCTGCTCGTCGTCGCAGTCGGCGTTGTTCTGACAGACCGACACGACGCAGTCGACAAGGCACGACTCGAGGTTGCCGGGCGGCGTGACCTTTGGCGACTCTGCCCCGTCTTCGCAGATGCCGTTGCCGCAGAAGCCGCAGTCGTTCGGGCAGTTGTCGCGGTCCTCGACCCCGTCGCAGAGGTCATTGTTGCAGGTCGCCACGCAGTCGAGCGCGCAGGTCCCCGGCCGCTCGTCGCCGTTGCAGCTCCCATCGCCGCACACCGGCGGACAGTCGATAGAGCAGGTACCGAAGTCCTCGCCGACGCCGCACAAGCCGTTACCGCACACCTCACGACAGTCGCCCGCGCACGACGTCTCGTCCTCGCCCGTCTCGCACGCCCCGTTGCCGCATTGATTTGGCACCACGCAACCGCCCTTGGCGCAGACCTGCTCGAAGGTGCCGCAGTCGACATCCTCGAACGCGACGCCATTGGCCGTGCAGACGCGCAACAAATCACCCAGGCACTCGCGTGAGTTCGGCGTGCAGACGCCGCAGTCCTGTGGGCACGTCTCGAGCTCGCTCGCCTCACAGACCGCGTTGCCGCAGGTTGTGCAGTCCGCGGGGCAAGTGTTCTCCTCGAACAGCTCGCAGGTGCCATTGCCGCACACCGGGCAGTCACGCCGACACGTGATGGCTTCCTCGCCCTCGCAAGCGTTGTTGCCGCAGACCGCACAATCGAGCGGGCAGCTCGCGACGTCCTCGCCCGGGTCGCAGCGCTCGTTGCCGCACACGACCTCGCAATCCTGGGCGCAGCTGGCGACGTCTTCGCCCGCTTCGCACACGAAGTTGCCGCACTGGTTGGGCGTGCGGCAGGCGCCTTCGCCACACACCTGGTTCGACGCGCCGCAGTCGACGCGCGACTCGCTGGCGCCGTCGGCCGCGCACCGAACGAGCGTCTGGCTCTCGCAGCGCACCTGATTCGGTTGGCACAATCCGGCGCAGTCCTGCGGGCATGTCCCCGGGGTCTCGCTCGTGTCGCACACCTCGTTGCCGCAGGCGCCGGACGGCACGCACTGGGCGCTGCTCGGCTGGCATACGAAGCCGCTGTCGCTGCAGTCGATGCTGACAGAGCTGCGGCCATCGGCCGAGCACTTGCGCAGGATGTTGCCGATGCACTCCTGGGCGTTGGGCACGCACTCCTGGGCGCAGTCTTGCGGACATGTCGTCGGGTTCTCGCTGCCGGTGCAGTCGCCGTCGCCGCAGGATGGACCGGCGCAGTCTTCGATGCACGGCTGACAGCCTTGTTGTCCGGGCTCGCAGCTCGGGCGCTCGGTGCCTTCACAGCGCGAGTCACCGCAGCTCTGGGCGGGGCACTCGGAGCAGACGATCGACTCCTTCGTGATCGTCGCGACGCCGCAGCTGCACGGTACCTCGAACTGGCAGAGGATCTCGCAGTTGCCGGCCGAGGTGCACTGGCCGCTGGCCGAGCCGGCCTCCTCGATGAGGTTGCCGCTGAACTTGCCGCCGCAAACGCTCGTCGCGTCGGCGTCGAGCTTCGGGTTGCTGCCGACCGGACAGGCCGAGATGAAGTCGGCTTGCACGCACTCGCTCGCGACCTTGGTCGAGTCGGGGCAGCCGAGCAACGTGGTGGCCATGATGAGTATGGCAAGTCGCGGACCTGGAGCTGCGCCAAAGCGGTGCATCACGAGCCTCATGTGTGTGGGGGTGACGAGCACCGATCAGGGACGAGGCTCGTCTTCGAGATTGAAGTCTGACCCCGCGGTCATGCGCCGATCCTGTGCCCGAGTATAGGAAAAACAAAGCACCGGCGCCGGGTACGAAAGGCACACAGTCGCACACACTGGGCTGCGAGGACTCCCGGCGACGCACCTTTCGA
>Ga0105044_10004004_pt1 | contig 20246 bp, 17 predicted proteins | sample MAT01_FD_78092 | JGI IMG/M metagenome (GOLD analysis project Ga0105044, IMG submission 78092) | Freshwater microbial communities from Lake Fryxell liftoff mats and glacier meltwater in Antarctica - MAT-01 | ecosystem: Environmental > Aquatic > Freshwater > Ice > Liftoff microbial mat | place...
CTCTCGAGTGACGCTCACGGGGAAGCGCCACCGAGCGTCGGGGATGCGACCGACCATCAAAGCGGGCGAAGCCCGCAGGGAGGGAGCGCCCCGACGTCGGTGGTGCAATGGTTGGATCTCAGTCGAGAGTCATCCGTTGTAGGCGAAACAGCCGAACAAGACCGCCCCCACCCATCCCTCACGCAGCACGTGCTCGCTCGCATTCTCAACCGATCGAGCAGTGCGTGCTGCCACTCTACTTCTCAACGTATGATCCGCATGATCGCTCGTCACGGCCCCCGACTCCCCTGCCGGCGGGTCGATTCCTCAATCGGCACTGGCGAAGTTCTGATTCGATGCTACGAATCGGTGCGTGGTCGCATGCATCGCTCGCGCGGACCTCGGAGTTTCCAAGCCTATGCCTGAGAGTCCCGCCGGCCACGACGTCGATTCGATGGCGATGGCGCTCCTATCGGCAGCACTCGACGACGCCATCGCGGCGCTCGATGCGCTGTCCGTGACCGACCGGACGGCCGGGCTCGGCCGCGAGCGCACGCACACGATGCATCGCAAAGACGCCGCCGTGATACGGGGGATGAACGCGCTGTGTGCGCGCCTTGGTGTGCACCTCATGCGCTGGGTTGGGGCCGATGGCTGGCAGGCCCTCCTGCGCCGTGGGCTCGACGAGGCGGTGAAGGCCGGCCGCGCGGTGGGTCTGGCGCTCGATGCCAACGGCGAGCTGCGCTGGGTCGATGAGGCGAGTGTGGCGATGGCGCGCGACGCGTGCATCCAGGTGCTGGTTGGAGTCACACGCGTGCTGACGCGTTTCGTCGGTGGACAGATGGCGTTGCGACTCATCGAGCTGGGCGTCGCGAGGCGCGATGACACGCGTGGGGAAGGTACCGATCATGGCTAAACGTCTCGGTTCACACGTGCAGATAACCAGCCTCGAGACCGGTGTGTCAGGCCTCGACGCTGTCCTGGGGGGCGGGCTTCCCGAATACTCCTTCACGATGGTCGCGGGTTCGCCGGGCGCGGGCAAGACGACGCTCGTGCAACAGTTCATCTTCGCCAACGCGTCGCCCGAGCGGCCTGCGCTGTATATCACTGTCCTCGGCGAGCCGACCCTGAAGCTGCTGCGTCACCAGCAACAGTTCTCGTTCTTCGATATCGGACGGGTCGGCAAGGACATCCACTTCGTCAACCTCGGGGATGCCGTCATCAACGGTGACCTTGAAGAGCTGCTGGCCGCGATTACCGCCGAGGTCACGCGCTTGCGCCCGGCCTTCGTCGTGGTCGACAGCTTTCGCGCGATCGCCCGGGTCGCGCGTGGCAACGCTCTGGCGGAGCTCGAGCACTTCGTGCAGCGGCTGGCCATTCAACTGACGACCTGGGAAGTCACCTCGTTCCTGGTCGGCGAGCATCACGAAGTCGAATGGGACAACCCCGTCTTCACGGTGGCCGATGTGATCATCTGGCTGACCCAGGCGGTCGACCACAACTCGATCGTGCGCAAGGTGCAGATCGTCAAGGTGCGCGGTCAGGCCTCGATGCCAGGGCTGCACACGTTCCGCATGTCGCACGATGGGCTCCAGGTGTTTCCGCGCTTGTTGGATCTGCGGCCAGGGCAGGAGGAGCCGCGGCCCGATACGCGCCTCTCGACCGGCATCATCGGCCTCGACGAGATGACCGGTGGCGGCATTCCCAGTGGCGACGTGGTGCTCGTCGCGGGGCCAACCGGGTCCGGTAAGACGACGGTCGCGATGCAGTTCGTGAACGCCGGGCTGCGCGCGGGCGAGGCGGCAGTGGTGGCCGTGTTCGAGGAGCGACCACGCGAATATCTACTCCGCGCCAGCGGCCTCGGTGGCGCCGACTTCGACAAAGCGTTGAGCGAGGGGCGCTTCGAGGTGGTGTACCTGCGGCCGCTCGACCTGTCCGTCGACGAGACGATGCAGGAGCTGCGCGATACGGTGAAGCGGCTCGGTGCCACGCGGCTCGTGATCGACTCCCTGTCGGGCTTCGAAGTGGCGCTCGCGCCGACATTCAGGAACGACTTCCGAGAGTCGCTCTATCGCCTGCTCGGGATGATGACCTCGACCGGCGTGACCGTGATGATGACCAACGAGATCATCGGCGGGCCGGGCGAGCACCAATTCACGCGCTATCAGATGTCGTTTCTGTGTGATGACATCATCCTGAACCGTTTCGTCGAGATCGACAGCGAGTACCGGCGCGTGATCGTCGTCCTGAAGATGCGGCGCTCCCGCCACGAACGCGGCATTCGCTCGTTCGATGTCACCTCGCGTGGCATCGAGGTCGGGGGTACCCTGCCGAGCTACCACGGGCTCACGAGCGGGGTGCCCGATTACCGGCCGAGCAAACGGCCCGACTTCTATGGGCTCACGACACGCGAGGCGACGTTGTACGAGGCACTCGGGCGCTCGGGCGAACGCACGGCGGCGGCGCTCGGCGCGGAGACGGGGCTCCGCGGCACGGAGCTCGGGCACGCGTTGGCACGACTCGTCGAGCTTGGCTATGTGGCACAGACCGTGGCACAGCCGGAGACGGGGGACGAGACCGTGTACCTCACGCTGGGCCGGATCCGGCCTTGAGTGACATGTCCGCCGAATGGGAGCCTCTCGAGCGGCTGGCGTACGGGGTGATTGTGCACGAGGAGCATGGCGACATTCTCTTCGCGAACGCGCCGGCCGCAGCACTTGCAGGCGTGTCGCGTGGCGCCGAGCTGGTCGGCCGGCGCATCGAAGAGCTGTTCGAGCCGCCGTACCTGAAGGGCCTGCGAGCGCGTCTTCTGGCTGCGGACGGTGACCTCCCGGAGGCGCTCCAGGTGCACGAACGACTCAAGCGACCGGACGGACGCGTCGTCGACGTGCAGGTCGCGTCGGTGCCGTTCGTACAGGGCGCTCGAGGTCGGGTGCAGCTCGTCTTCCATGACCTCGGTCCGCAGCTGCGTGCAGCCGAAGGGGCGCGGCGCGAGGGGCTGGCGCAGCTGGCGGGCGGCGTCGCGCACGAGCTGAACAACGTGCTCGCAACGATCCTCGCGCACGCGGCGGTGCTGAAAGACGCTCTGCCGTTCGCGGTCGGAGCTGGTGCAGCGGCCAGCCAGGTGCCAGCCGGAGCGGACTCGGCGGTAGCGACGTCGCCGTTGTTGGGCGACCTCGATGCGATCGCTAGCGCATCCCAACGCGGTGGTCAGATCACTTCGCGGCTCCTCGGCTATGCGCATGGTGGCCGCTATCTGGCGCGTGCGATCGACGTGATGTCGCTTATGCGGGCGCTCACGGCGAGAGTGCGTGAGACGCGGCCCGAGGTGGCCGTGAACGAATCGTTCGAAGCGGGACCGCTGCAGGTCGTTGGGGATGCGGCGCAGCTCACGAGCGTGCTCGATGCGTTGTGTGACAATGCCCTGGCGGCGCTCGACGGGAAGGGCGCCGATGTTGCCGCTGGCGCGCGCGGCCCTGCCCTGACGTTCCGCAGCGAGCGTGTCCATTTGAGCTCGCGTGAGCTCGCGGAGGACAGCGTCGGCGGCGGAGCGTTCGCCTATATGGAGATCGCGGACACCGGCGTGGGCATGTCGCCAGCGGTGCTCGCCCGAGCGTTCGAGCCGTACTACTCGACGCACGGTCAAGGCCGCGGGCTCGGGCTCGCGATGGTGCGTGGCGTCGTGCAGCATCACGGGGGCATCGTCCGACTCGAGAGTCACGAGGGCGTGGGTACCTACGCGCGTCTCTGGTTGCCACTCGCTGGCGCGGCCTTGGTCGCGCCGCTGGAAGGACTCGACGCTGACGCCTTCGGCAGGATGGTGGAGCCTGGACTGCAGGCCTCGACCACGCCGGACGAGTCGGTGGCGCGAAGCCTCGTGATGGTCGTCGACGATGAGCCGCTCGTGCGCCGTGCGACGCAGCGCGTGCTGACACGCCTTGGCTACGACGTGGTCGAGGCACCGGACGGCAAGGGCGCGCTAGCGCTCTTCGAGGCGAGCGGACCGGCCACGCTCGCATGTGTGTTGCTCGACATGCAGATGCCGGGCCTTCGCGGCGAGGAAGTGCTGTTGCGGCTGCGCGACATGCGGCCGGACGTGCCGGTCGTGGTGTTGACTGGCTACCAGGATGACGCGATCGTGGCGCGTCTATTGGCGCTCGGCCGGGTCGGATTCCTGACCAAGCCATTTGGCATTGCCGAGCTCGGCGCCGAGATCAAGCGCGTGTGTAGGACGGCTTGAGCCTATTCACGGCGGCGCGGCTAACAGTGTGATCGTCAGGACGCTGCTGGTGTCTATGGGGCGAAGGATGACGACCCAGCCGCCGCTGCCGGTGGTCGCGGGCTGGGCGAGGTAATCGACCCCATCGGTCAGCGTGTCGCCGTCGAGCGTGAAGATCGGGGCGAGCCAGGTCGCTGCGATGATGCGCAGGGTGGCCGAGGGCAATCAGCCCGTGAGCGTCAGGGGCCAGCGGCGGGGAAGTATCCGGGCCAGTGTCCGAGCAGGAGGACCGTGTAGGGTTTCACCGGCGAAACCCTATCATGCCGCGACGGCTCATCGATGCTCGTCGAGGCTCAGCACGAGCCGCAGCTCGGTCGCCGTCACGACCACGAGTCGTGCCTGTCGCGCCCGCGCCAGCGTTGCCTGACGCCGTGCGCTGTCGACGGAGCGAACCTCCAGCGACTCGGTCTCGTCCTTCATCCCCGCGACTCTACGTCGGAACCGCGGCACGGCCAACGTGCGCCTCCTGCGCTGACTCGAGCTTGGCCGTGACAAGCTGGCACATGGTTCGGTGTCGCGACGCCACCTGGCGATCGGTTGGCAGGGTGGGCGGCTCGGCACAGGCGGCATGGGCGCAGTGTATTGCGCCGAGCAGCTATCGGTCGGGCGCGAGGTTGCGCTCAAGGTGCTGCATCCGAGCTTTGCGGTGCGCGCCGATGCGGCACAACGATTCGCGCGCGAGGCCCGCCTCTTGAGTCGACTGCACCACCCCGCGGTCGTGACGTTGTTCGATTTCGGCCAGTCCGAGACGGGCGAGCTCTTTCTCGCGATGGAGCTGCTCTCTGGCGAGACCTTGGCGGCGCGGCTCGAGCGTGGGCCATTGCCACCCACCGAAGCGGCGCGACTCGCCCAGGCGATTGCGAAGGCACTTGCGGTGGCGCACGCGGCAGGCATCGTGCATCGCGACCTGAAGCCCGACAATATTTGGATCTGCGCGCCGACGCTGATAGGCCATGCCCCCGAGGACAGCCGTGCCACGCCCCCTCTGGATGTACCGGCGAGGGAGGAGCGCGTGAAGGTGCTCGACTTCGGGCTCGCGCGCTCGGTGGCCGTCCAGACGACGACCCTGACCTGCCCGGGTACGGTGTTCGGACGCCGCTCTACATGGCGCCCGAGGTGATCGCGGGAAAACCGGTTGGACCCGCGGCCGACCTCTACGCGCTGGGGGCCATCCTGCACGAGAGGTTGGTCGGCACCCAGGCGTTCGAGCGCGACTCGATCGAGGCGATCTTCGCGGCCCACCTCTTTGATGCGCCACCGACCTTGCCACCGGAGGTGCCGCGCGGGCTGGCCGAGCTCGTGCGGCGCCTGCTCGCAAAGGAGCCGTCCGAGCGGCTCGGCGGCGCGGACCAGGTGCGCGCCGCGCTCGCTGTGACGTTGGAGGCGACCGATCCGCTACGTGTGCGCACCGGCGAGAGCGCGGCACGCGGAGCGGAGGTCGTGGGGCTGGGCGTGGGCGGTGGGCGGGGTGGCGGTAGCGGCCGCACTGGGTTGGGGGCTCACACGTTCGGAGGGTGAGGCCGTTGGGCTGACGGGCGACGCGGTGGACGCGTCGAGAGTCGCACTCGAGCCGGGCGCTGCGAGCGTCGCCGGCGCCGCTCAGACCGCGGTCGCGCCCGACGTGGTCATCGCGATGGCGCCGGATGTCCTGCCCCACGTCGCGGTGGTCACCCCGAGCGAGCCGGGGTCGAGCCCGGGGACGCCACGGCTGGCGCGATTGGCGAGGTCGCTGCCCCGACGCGGATCACGTTGCGGATCCTCGCTGTGCCGCAGGCCGACGTGAGCATCGATGGGGTGTCGCTTGGACGTACGCCAGTGACGCATTCGTTGGAGAGGTCGAACGCGCCTGGCACGCTGCGCTTTACGCGCAACGGCTATCGCCCGCTGACGCGCAAGATCGGCCTCGCGAGCGACGACACGAGTTCGGGTGCAGCTCGCACCGCACGACGAAGAGGGCTTCATCGTGCCAGATGCGGGACCATGATAGCGTTGCCCGCGTCGTCCGCGTCTCTCGCGCTCTGCCTGTTGTTCACGGTCCCCCCGCCTGTGAATGGGCCAACGACTGATCCGCGGCGTGAAGCCGATCGCCTGGTCGAGGAGGGCGCGGCCTTCGGACGCGAGCGTCGCTGGGACGATGCCATTGCCCGCTTCGAGGCCGCTGATGCGCTCTTCCCGAGGGCGATCCACGCGTGCAACATCGGGCTGGTGCATGCCCGCACCGGACGACCCGAGCGGGCCCTGATGCACCTCGCCGCATGCCAGGCGCGCACCACCGAGCCACTGCCGCCCTGGGTCGAGCGGCGGGTGGCCCAGACGCGCGCGGCACTCGTGAAGGGCCAGTACGCGCCACTCGAGTTGGTGGCCGGCACGCCGGGGGTGCAGGTCACGGTGCTGCACTTCGGGGCGGCCGTGTTCACCCCGCCCGTGACCGTCTGGCTGCCGTTCGGGGACCATCGGCTGCATGCCGTCGCGCCTGGCCGCGAGCCGCTCGACGAGGTCTTGCCGGTCACCTCGAAGGCGCCGCTCAGGCGGCTCTTGGTGCTTGCGCTCGCGCTGCCGGACGCGGTCACCGAACCGGAGCTGCCCGACCCACCAGACCCCGACAAGCAGCCGTGCCTGACACGGGCAACCCCGACAAGAACCAGACGCCGACCACGTTTACCCGGCCGCTGTCCCGTGCCCCAGCCTGGACGACGCTCGCAGTTGGTGCTGGCGCGCTCGTGACGGGAGCCGTGTTCTGCGGTCTGGCGCTCGATGCGCAGGGTGACGCGGAACAGTTCCCGGCAAGTGACGAGCGCTTCGGCGAGGCCCGAGCGCGCTTCGAGTCCGACCGCGATCTGGCTTACGGCTTCCTCATCGGCGGGGTCGTCACAGCCGGAGTTGGCGCGGTGCTGCTGGCGCTGATGGCGGGCGAGGAGGTGATCGTCGTTCCTCTGCCCGGCGGGGTGAGCGCGCGCGCATCCGTTCTGATGAGGTCGTCGGGTGTGACCTGCAACGGCCGGACGATTATCCGAACATTCCTTGTGTTCGCCTGGTGCGCCTCGTACAAGCCAGTCATTCGCTTGCAGGCACCGTGACCGCAAGCCCCAGACCACGCCGCGCGAGCGATGTGGTTCGGGTGGCGATAGCGTCGAAGTCATTTGGGAGTGCGGACCCAATCTGGTGATCCGATGCAGCGCCGCAGGTCATTCCCTGCGCGCTCAGTGGTTTGCCCGATCCCCTTGCAGGCCTGCCTCCCGGTGGGCCCGCGAAACATTGCGATGAGGTGTCCGAGCGCCTGGCGCGACGACACAGAGACGAGAGATCATGTCGAAGAAGCTTTTTGTTGGTGGCCTGGACTGGAATACGAGCGACCAGAGCCTGAACGATGCCTTTGGGCAGTTCGGCACCGTGACCGAGGCCAAGGTCATCATGGATCGTGAGACCGGCCGTTCGCGCGGTTTCGGGTTCGTCACCTTCCAGGACAACGCCGACGGCGACAAGGCCGTGGCGCAGATGGACGGCAAGACGCTCGACGGTCGCACCGTCCGCGTCAACGAGGCCCAGGAGAAGAGCGGTGGTGGCGGCGGCGGCGGTGGTGGTGGTCGCGGCGGTGGCGGCGGCTACGGTGGCGGCGGCGGCGGGCGCGGCGGCTACTGAGACCCTAACGACTCCTTTTAGGGGAGTCGCAGGTCCCATCCCACCGACGGTGAGATGACAATGCAGGCGGCGATGGTTTCGGCCCTCGCCGCCTGTGGCGTTTAAGCCGTTGATGTGCGGTTTCCGCGCCGCTCAGCGCGACTGCGACTTCGTTTTCGGCGGCTTCGGGGACTTGTTCTTCTTCTTGGGATCCGTCGGCTGTTCGTCGACCTTCAGCGGCGGGGCCCCATACGTGTCGGGATCATCGAGGAGGAAAGCGTCGACCGACGGGTCGACTCCACCGAGGCCAGGCTTCCTGGCCTTTTCGCGTAGGCCCGCGAGCGAAGTCGCGACGGTGCGATCCTCGATGACGAACAGGTCGCCGCCATAGACCATGCGCCTGTTGCTCAGGCGCAGGTCGAAGCCGGCGTTCTTCCAGATCGCGGACAACATGCGCCGCCCGCCCTCGCCATCGCTTTCGTCGCTCATGTTGCTCGGGGCCCCGAACGCGCTCTGAAACGACGTCACGCGACCGATGAACGACGGGCTGTCGGGCAGCACACGCGCGTACTTCCAGAGCTTGCCGCTGTGCATTAAGAAGAAGTGGGTCTCGGCCCCTTCCTTGTAGGAAAACATCGACTCGTTGGTGCCGACGCCGAACTCGCTCGCGACGATGCTTGCCTCGAAGCCGGTGTCCCGTCCGTCGAAGAGCACCTCGGTATTGCGCATCAGCACGATCTCCTGATCGCGCCGCGCGCGCAGACGCGCCCGTTCGTTTGCGTCGGTCGCGCGCGCGATGCGCGGCAGGTAGACCTTGTCGAGGCGCTTGCCAACCCATTCGGAGACCGCCTCGAAGTCCTGGCCGAACTTGAGGTCTTTGAGGGTCGGATCGATGACCTCGAGGTCGACGTCGGCCCGCGCCGGCAACGCGAGAGCGATGAGGAGCAGGCACGCAACGTGCTGCCACAGGCGCACGCGCGCTCTTTGGCCGTAAGGCTGCCGTTCCATGGCGGACTCCTGAGATTTCGAGAGAGCCGGGAGCCTTGGGCGAGGAGCCGCAGGCGCCACTGAGACCCGGACCCGCACCGGGACTGCAACCACCCACGTGGCCACGAGTCCAATCAGTTTGCTCCCGAGAAGCGAAAAGCTCCACTGCTGGACCGCTTGCCGAATCCCCGGAACGACGGTCTATTCCCCGCCGGCCGGGCCAGGCCAGGGACCAGGACAGGGAGAAGCGCGCCAATGGAGGTTCTCAAGAGCCAGGTTCGACCGCGGAGCGACGCCTACCAGGAAAACCGCAAACGCTTCCTCGAGGCGATCGCGCGCCTCGAGGGTGCCCTCGCGGAGTCGCGCGCGGGCGGCGGCGACAAGTACATCGAACGCCACAAGGGCAAGGGCAAGCTCCTGCCGCGGGAGCGCATCGAGCTGCTGCTCGATCCGGGCTCGTACTTCCTCGAATTGCTGCCGCTCGTCGGCTTCGGCATGCGCGGTGTGGGCACGGGCGGCGGCTTGATCGGTGGCGTCGGGCTCGTCAACGGGGTCGAGTGCCTCATCACGGCCAACGAGGCGACGCTCAAAGGGGGCGCCATCAACGAGTGGGGCCTCAAGAAGTCGCGCAGGCTGGCGGAGATCGCCGATCAGAATGGCCTGCCGGCGATAGCCCTCACCGAGTCGGCGGGCGCGGACCTTCCAAATCAGGCCCAGATCTTCGTGCCCGGTGGCGAAACGTTCCGCGACATCACGCGCCGCTCGAAGGCGCGGCTGCCGTCGATCTGCGTCGTGTTCGGCAACGCGACGGCGGGCGGCGCGTACGTGCCGGGCTTGTCGGACTACGTGATCATGGTCGATGGCGGCGCCAAGGTGTTCCTCGCGGGCCCGCCGCTCGTGAAGATGGCGACCGGCGAGGTGACTGACGACGAGTCACTCGGCGGTGCCAGGATGCACAGCCGGGTGTCGGGCGTGTCGGACTTCCTCGCGCGCGACGAGGTGCACGCGTTGTCCCTCGCACGCGACATCGTGGCGCATCTGAAGTGGACGAAGGGGCAAGGACCTGACCAGCGGGCCGAGCCGCCGCGCTACGATCCAGACGAGCTCCTCGGCATCGTCAGCATGGACCTGCGGGTGCCGTTCGATCAGCGCGAGGTCATCGCCCGGGTCGTCGATGGCTCGCGCTTCTCAGAGTTCAAGCGCGAGTACGGCGGCACCCTCGTATGTGGCTGGGCCCATATCCATGGGCACCTCGTCGGCATCCTCGCAAACAATGGCATCCTCTTTTCCGAGTCGGCCGAGAAGGGCGCGCAGTTCATCCAGCTCGCGAACCAGCGTGCGATCCCGCTCCTGTTCCTGCAGAACATCACCGGCTTCATGGTCGGGCGCAGCTACGAAGAGGGCGGCATCATCAAGCACGGTGCCAAGCTCATCAACGCCGTCTCCAACTCGACGGTCCCGATCTTCACGGTGATGACCGGCGCCTCATACGGGGCGGGCAACTACGGCATGGCCGGGCGCGCGTACGAGCCGCGCTTCCTGTTCACCTGGCCCAACCACAAGATCGCGGTGATGGGTGGCGAGCAGCTCGCGGGCGTGCTCGAGATCATCAAGCGCGAGTCGGCCGAGAAGTCCGGCGAGGTGATCGACGAGAAGGGCCTCGCGACCACAAAGCAAATCATCCGCGCGCAGATCGAGAAGGAGTCCGACGCCTTCTTCGCGACCTCACGCGCGTGGGACGACGGCATCATCGATCCGCGCGACACGCGCCATGCCTTGGGAATCGCGCTTTCGGCGGCGTTCACGCGCCCGCTCGAGGCGACCACCTCCTGGGGCGTCTTCAGGCATTGAGGCCAACATGACCTTCCACAAAGTGCTCGTCGCCAACCGCGGCGAGATCGCGCGACGCATCTTGCGCACCTGCCGGGCGATGGGCCTCGAAACGGTGGCCATCTGTTCTGAGGCCGACCTGCGCGCCCCGCATGTGCTCGAAGCCGACGAGGCGGTCTGCATCGGGCCACCGCCAGCGGCCGAGTCCTACCTGCGCGGCGCACGCATCATCGAGGCCGCGTTGGCGACTGGCGCCGGGGCCATCCACCCAGGCTACGGCTTCCTGTCCGAAAACGAAGCGTTCGCGCGCGCGGTCGGTGACGCCGGGCTCGTGTTCGTCGGCCCGACGCCGGATGCGATCGCACGCATGGGCTCGAAGATTGCGGCCAAGCGCCTCATGGCCGAGCACGGGGTGCCGATCGTGCCGGGCTATGACGGGCGCGACGGCCAGGACGATGCGGCGTTCCTCGGGGCCGTGACTGCGATGGGGCCAGGCGCGTTCCCGCTCTTGATCAAAGCGTCCGCGGGCGGGGGCGGCAAGGGCATGCGCATCGTGCGCCGCCTCGAGGACCTGTCAGCGGCGCTGCAGGCCGGCCGGCGTGAAGCGCTCGCCTCGTTCGGCGACGACGCCCTCCTGGTCGAGAAGTACATCGAGAACCCGCGCCACATCGAAGTGCAGATCCTGGGCGACGCGCGCGGCAACGTCGTGCACCTGTTCGAACGCGAGTGCTCGATCCAGCGACGCCACCAGAAGATCCTGGAAGAGGCGCCCTCGCCCGGCGTCGACGCGGCCTTGCGCGAGCGCCTCGGAGCCGCGGCAGTAGCGGCTGGGAAGGCCATCGGCTACCGCTCGGCGGGCACCGTCGAGTTCGTGGTCGACGGGGATCTCAAGGGCATCCACTTCCTCGAGGTGAACACGCGCCTCCAGGTCGAACACCCCGTGACCGAGCTCGTGACGGGCCACGACCTGGTGCGACTGCAGCTCGAGATCGCGATGGGGCGACCGCTGCCGTTCACGCAGGCCGACCTCCGGATCCAGGGTCACGCGATTGAGGCCCGTCTCTACGCCGAAGACCCCGACCAGGACTTCCTGCCGCAGACCGGGCGGCTCGTCGCGTTCGACTTCCCCGAGGTCGAGGGCTTGCGGCTCGACGCGGGCGTGCGGGCGGGCGACGAGGTGTCGATCCACTACGACCCGATGCTCGCCAAGGTGATCGCCTGGGGCAGCGATCGGGCGGAGGCGAACCGGCGGCTCCTCGCGGCACTACGCGGCGCGTTGGTGCATGGCGTGACGACGAACCTGCGGTTCCTTCGCGCCGTGCTCGGTCATCCCGCGTGGCAGTCAGGCGCCCTATCGACCCACTTCATCGCTGAGCACAAGCATGCCCTGGTCGGGCTCACCGTGGACCCGCGACGCGCCGTGCGCATCGCAACGGTGGCGCGCGCGCTGACGATCGACGCGGCGCGGGCGCTGTTGCCCGACCTGCCGCTTGGCTGGCGCAACAGTCGCTTTGCCGATCCCGAAGAACGCTGGTTGGCCGGTGACACGCTCATCGCGTGCGGCCATCGCGCGCTCGGACAGGGCCGCTTCCTGACGCGCATCGCAGGCGACGACGTCGTGGTCGAGGTGCTGCACCAGTCGGCCGGCCCCACAAACGAGCTGGTGCTGAAGCTCGGCGACGCGATCTGTCGCGCGCGCATCGTCGTCGCCGGCGAGACGACCTACGTGCACCTGGCGGGCGACGACTTCCGGCTCGACCTGGTGCCGCGCTTCGCCAGTGGCGAACGTAAGGTCGACAGCGGCACCTGCCAGGCGCCGATGCCGGGCAAGGTGATCGCGGTACGGGTTGTGCCAGGGCAGGCCGTCGAGGCGAACCAGCCGCTGGTCGTGCTGGAGGCGATGAAGATGGAGCACACCCTCGAGGCGCCCGCCGCCGGCACGGTCGCCGAGGTGTTGGTGGCACCGGGCGACGTCGTGCAGGGCGGACAGGATCTCGTCATCCTGAAGTAGCGACGGCCAGCGCGCCGGTGGGTCAGAGCGCCCGGCACGCGGAGGCCGCGCACTTGCCTGTCGCGTAGTCGCATTCGCCGCTCGCGCACTCGCTGCTGCCCATGCAGGTGTCAGCGAGCGCCTTCAATGCGGCACAGGTCGGCACGTTCTGGGTGTCGTCGCACCACGCATCGGGCCCGCACGATTCGAGAAACACGAAGTCACGGCAAGGGGAGCCGACCGCGCCCGCGCCGGCTGCGACGCACGTGCGAGCGCCAGAGTCGCAGGCCAATCCTGCAGCGGGATCGCACAACCTCAGCCCTGACTCGGCGTTGGGGGATGTACAAGGGTCTCCGACCTGGGTGCTCAGCGGGAGCGGAACGCAGGAACCTTCGAGGCAGATGAGCCCGACCACGCAGCCCGGGTTCTCTTGGCAGGGGGCGCCAGCGGCGATGTCCTTCGTGCAGGTTCCAACGGCCGACGCCTCGGGAATGACGCAGTGGTTGCCCGCTGCACAGGGCGTTAGGACGATTGTCGCGCCGTCGAGCATGCCGCACGCGCCACCCGCGGCGGCCGGGTCCGCGATCCTCTCCTCCCTGCAGCTGCTGTCGCAAACCACTCGTAACGTGCCGTTCTCGCTCGAGCATTCGTCGGGGTAGTCACACGGGGCGCCGAGCGTCCCGGCGGTCTTGCAGGTGCCCGGACAGGTAGCGCCGTCGAAACTGCACGCCATGTCCACGCCTTGGCAGTCGGCGCTCTGCTGACAGTCCCCGCCCGCTGAGACGGTGCCTGCGAAGACGTCGGCGCAACGACCTTCATAGAACCAGTCCTGGTCGCTGCCCACCATGTCGCTACAGCTCCAGCCGGCCGTACATGCCCCCGCAGCGACAGGATCGTAGCGCAGCGTGCCCGCGTCGACCCGGCGCAGGAGTTGACGCAGTGTGCCGGCGAGGACTGGTTCGAGGCGCGTTGGGCATCGCGTCTTGTCGATCAGGAACGCGCGCACGAACGCGTCATCGTCCGAGGTCGACAGGGTTGGACAATCGAACATCAGCGGGCAGATCGCCGCGGCGGTCGTCGCCGTGAGATCGTCGAGCGCCACCGGTGCGTTCGTCACGTCGGTCTCGGCGTCGGGGCTCACCTCGGAGCTGACTTCGGAGCTGACTTCGGTCTCGACCTGGGCGGTCACGTCGGTCGACGTCTCGGCGAGCGCGTCAGTGGTGTCGGAGCTCGACTTGTCGTCCGAGCACGCGGGCAAAGCGAGCGATAGCGGTAGCAGCACGAGAACATAGCGTTTCAAGGTGGATCTCCAAGGATGGGACCGTTGGATACCACTCTGGTGCGTACGCGCCAACAGAACGGGTGAACGTGTGTGAACGTGTTTCCTCCGGTCGCGGCAGCGCGATGGGCGTCGGACCGCTCAGCGGCTCGGAGCTTCAGGGTGTGACGACGAACACCGTATCGCCGATACGTAGCTGGACCCGTTCGCCAAGCGCGAGGGCGGCCCGTACATCGGCGCCCCGCTTGGCGAGCTCGACCCACTCGCTCGAGTAGACCTTCACCGCGACACGTGTGAGGCCAGCGACGATCGCTTGATCGGCCCAGCCGTCCGCCTGCCAGGTGAAGATGCGGCCGCCGACGCGCTTGATGGTCCGAACGACCGGCGCGTCATCCTCCTTGTCCTTCAGGATCCGGACTGTTTCGGCGGCATCGACGCCGGCCTTGCCGCCGTCCCTGCGGAAGTCCGAGCCGCCCTGGTCCCCCGGGCGCGACGCGTCGATCACGATGCGCTCCTGCTCTGCGGTGCCTCGTTCGAGCTTGGGCGCGGTCGCGGTCGGAGCCGGATTCGTGTTGCGCACGCCCCCTTCACGCCCCTCGAGCCACGGCGGCGGGATCGGTCGCGGGCGGGGACGCGGATCGGGGCGAGGCCACTCGGGACGCGGCGGCGGCGCGATCTCGCTGTCGTCGACGACGAGCCAGCTCGTGTAGGGCGTGACGATGCCATATTGCTTGGCGAGCTGGACGACTTCTTCTCGCAGCGCCGTGGTCTCGCCGGAAAGCCGAATCTGATCGAGCAGGTAGCCAACCTGGCGATGCGCCCAGACGCTGGCGACGAAGTCCTGGTCCTTCTGTTCCGAGGGGAAGTCGACGGAGATCTCGAAGCGGCGTGTCTCCTTGCCGAGCTTGCCTTCGATGCGCACCTTGGTCGCGCCGTCACCGCGATAGCGGCCTGCGACGACGAGCTGCTGGCCACGGAAGAGGTCGGGCAGCTTGGCCGGCAAGACCGCGTACGCCTTCACGCCGTCGATCGTCAGCGAGACGTCGGTCAGCACCGGATACGCGATGTGCTCGTAGAGCGCGGAGATCGCCAGCTTCACGTCCTCGCCCGGGCGCACGTAGTGCGACGTGCCGCCGTGCTGCTGGGCGACGAGGTCGACGAGGTGGGTGTCGAGATCCTCGCCGACCCCCATCGTGAAGACGCGCGCGTGCCCGCTGTTCCTGCGCCCGGCGCCCTTCAGGATCTCGCCCGCGTTCACCTCGCCGACCGTCGGCCGTCCGTCGGTGACGAACAGCACCAGGGCGCTGCTCTCACTCGCGACGCTCGTCAGGGCGGCCTGCAATGCCTCGTCGATGGCCGTGCCGCCGGCCGCCTCGAAGCCGTCGATGAACTCCTGCGCGCGTCGCTTGTTGGCGTCCGAGGCGGCGATGAGCCCGCTCGACGAGAGGCGCTCGACGTCGGAGGAGAAGCGCATCACGTCGAAGCGGTCGTCGCTCCCGAGGCGCTCGATGCAGTAGCGGAGGGCGGCCTTCGCCTGCACGATCTTCTCGCCGGTCATCGACCCGGAGGTATCGAGCACGAAGACGATCGTCTTGCCCTGGACCTCCTTGGCTTCGAGCGCGGCACCAGGCGCGGCGGTCAACAGGAAGTAGCCCGGCTCGCCAGCCTTCTTGTGGGCGATGGTGCTGATGCCGACGTCCTGGTTCGATACCCCGAAGTAGATGACGAAGTCCTTGTCGAGGCTGACGCGCTCCTCCTCGAAGCCGACGATGACCTCCTTGCCGCGGTTCGACACCGCGATCTTGTGGGTCGGCGAGTAGACGGTGCTGACGGGGATCGGGTCCTTGATGCGCGCCGTCAGCGTGAAGTCTTCGAGCGTGCGGGCCGCCTGCGCCGCGGTTCGCAGCGGGTAGATCAAGCGATAGGTGCCAGCCAGCGTCTCGAGCGGCTGGGCGTACTTCAGGCGCAGGCGCTGCTCGCCCCGGGCGGGCACTGGGAAGATGCGTACCTGGAAGAGGTCGCGTTCCATCCATTCGACGAGGCCGGGATCGCGCATGCGGGCAACGATGTCCTCGTAGATGCGGCGGGCTTTCTCGCGTTCGAGCATCTCGCCCTTCTGCATCTTGCCGTTCACCTCGAGCTCGAAGCCGGTGACGACCGCGCCCTTGGGGACCGGAAAGAAGTAGGTCGCTTCGAGCGGTCGGTCGGTCGAGTTGCGCCAGGTCTGGTCGATGGTGACGACCGCCACCCCGCCGTCGACGGCGATGTCGACCCGATGGTTGGCGAGGCCCAGGGGCGGCAGGCTGCGGTCGGTCGGTATCAAGATGCCGTGCGCCGCCGCCGGTGCACGCGCGAGGCCGACCGTGCAGGTCAGCGCAACGATGGCGAGCACGAGCTTCAGGAAAGTCTTCGAGCGGCTGGAGCCCATTTTTGACCTCGGATTGGTTCGTCGCCGCCTCGTCGAGCGAGGCTTTTGGGGGCGCGGGCAGTTACATACGCACGGCTGTCGGGTTGGGTCTGATGCTCGTCGCTGACGAGCAATTGTGGAATTCGCCAACGAGACACGGGCGGCCGAGGAGCCCCGACGAGGTAGGCCTTCAAGGCCGCCGAGGAGGGAGCGACGAAGGCCCCGCGGGTCGTCGTGGCGAATTCCGGTGAAGCGATTGCGGCGGGTGACCGTAGCTGTGAGTGGGTCCGAGGAAGCAAAGGATTACGTTGCTTCCTACCCGGGCCGTTGCTAGATTCGCAAACGTGGCCTGTCGTTGGCCACGCGGCGGCCCACAAGGTCGTCAACCAAAAGGAGGTGGGAGATGGGTAGCGCAAGGAGCATTTCGCGTAGCGGGCTTCGCGATTGGCGTCCCAGCGAGCGGCGAGAGGACGACAGCGTCCGACAGCAGCCATGGCTCGAAGCCCCGTCGCCCTATGACTACCGGCCTCTCGATCCCCCTCGGGCTGAAACCCAGGACAGCGAGGAAGAGGCCCCCCGAGTCATCATCATCGACATCTGAAGGTAACGGCCAGTACGGCCAGAAGAGACTCGACGATACGAGAAGCCGTCCCCGGCGCGAGCTGGGGTCGGCTTTGTGCTTTAAGGACCCCGCCAACGATGCGTAGGGCCGTCAACATCCTGAGCCTGCTCACAGTGGTGCTGGCTTGCGGCCACAGCATCGCCGTCGGCTGCCTTGGCCAAGGCCCTGCCCACGCCGGCAAGCGGTTCGGCTTCCCAATCCGCGTTGGCTTTTTCGGCGGCTGGCACGCGACAGCGGACGACTACGACGTGCTCGGTGAGCGCCGCGACGACCTCGTGCCGGGCGCGGGGCCTCTGTTCGGGCTGCGTCTTGGCTGGCAAATCGATGCCGCCTTCGCGCTGGAGCTCGAGTCGGGCGCCGTCCGGGCCCCGGTCGGGGACGATGTCGCCTGGCTCGTACCGACCCGGCTCGTCGTCGACTGGCGCGCGCTGGCTGGCGCCGTGACGCCGATTGTCGGGCTCGGCGCGGGCTTTGTCGCGAATGCGGCCGGTTCGGGTAGCGGCGATCTCGATGCGCTCTTTGGCGCCACGCTCGGGGTGGAGTTCCGGCTCGGCGACGAGGCCGCGTTGCGACTCGAGGGCGGGGTGCTGATGACCGATGGCGTCTCATCGCTGTCGTGGACACCGTTTGTGACCCTTGGGATTGACCTCCTGGCGTGGCGCGAGCGGCACGACCCGGCGCTGCCCGACCCGGTGAAGCCGCTTGATGCGAAGCTACCGCCGGCGGGCTGCCCCAAAGGGGTGAACGTCGAGCTGTGTCTGGACGACGACCGCGACCGCCGCATCGACGCGTTCGACCTGTGCCCGACCGAGATGGGCACGCGCCCCGATGGCTGCCCCGACCCCGACTCCGACGGCGTCACGGGGCTGCGCGACGCGTGTCCGCGGGATCGCGGCAGCACCTCTGATTGGGGTTGCCCACGCTAAACAGTGTCGCCTGGCTTCGGATCCGAACCGTGATGCAGCGTCGCTCCTTCGGTCGCTTGTGCGCCGAAGGACGAGTACATGCTGAGCGCGGCGTTGACTCAGGAGCGGTCGTGCAGGCGGCGACGGATGTCGTGGAAGCCGCGCAGGCGATGCTCGATGAGCGCGTTGATCGAACCGTCGGGGAACACGCCGCTCACGTCGCGCTCGCCGACCGGGATGTCGCTCAGGAGTGACAGCGCCTCCTCGACGCGCTCGACCGGCCACACGCGGAAGGTGCCGTCGCGCGTCGCCTGGACGACGTTGGGCGAGAGCATCAGGCTCTTGACGTTGGACTTCGGGATGATGACGCCCTGTTGCCCGGTGAGGCCGCGGCGCACACAGATGTCGAAGAAGCCCTCGATCTTCGAGTTCACGCCGCCGACGGCCTGGATTTCGCCGTTCTGGTTGAGCGATCCGGTCAGCGCGAGCGACTGCTTGAGCGGCACGCCGGAGATCGCCGACACGAGCGCGCAGTACTCGCCAAGCGACGCCGAGTCGCCGTCGACGTGGCCGTAGCTCTGTTCGAATGTGAGGCTGGCCCAGAGCGACAGCGGCACGTCGGTCGCGTAGCGCGAGCCGAGCAGGCTCTGCAGGATCAAGACGCCCTTGGCGTGCAGGCTGCCCGAGAGATCCGACTCACGCTCGATGTCGATCACCTCGCCGCTGCCGACCCGGGCCGTTGCCGAGATGCGCGAGACGCGCCCGAACTCGTAGCTGCCGAGCGCTACGACCGCGAGCCCGTTGACCTGGCCGACCGCCTCGCCGTTCGTGCGCACGATGAGAGTGCCGCGGTCGATCGACGTCATGAAGTCGTCGTGCGGGCTCGAGCTGCGCCGCTCGAAGGCTGCGAGGGCGCGTTCGACATGGGCCTTCTCGACGATCGCGGCGTGCGCCTCGGCGGCCCAGAAGTCAGCCTCGTCGAGCAGGTTGAAGAGGCGCGACAGGTTGGCCGACAGGAACTCGTTGTCCTCGACCTCGCGCGCCGCCTCCTCGATGACGCGCGCCACCGCCTCGCGATGGAACGGACGCAACTGCTTGTCGCGCGCCTTGGTCGCGATGAGGCGCGCGAACAGGTGGGTCGTCTCAATCGTGCGCGGCAGGCGCTCCTCGAAGGCGGCCAGGATCTTGAAGTGACGCTCGACCTCGGGGTCCTGATCGCACAACTCGTAGTAGAGCTCGGCCGGGCCCATGATGACGACCTTCACGTCGACCGGGATAGGATCCGGCGTGAGCATCACGGTCGTCATCGGGTTCACGTTGCCGTCCGGCGCGTCCATGCGCACGAGGCGCGACCGTAGGACGCGCTTGAGGGCCGCCCAGGCGAACGGCGAGTTCACGAGGCGCCAGGCGTCGAGCACGAGGTAGCCGCCCGAGGCGATGTGGAACGCGCCCGGCTTGATGAGCGTGTGGTCGGTCGAGAGCGCGCCGTAGTCGGCCTGGTGCTCGATACGGCCAATCAGGTTGGCGAAGGCCGGGATGTCCTCGTGCACGACCGGGGCGCCTTGCGAGCGGCTGTGATCGACGATGACGTTGATCTGATAACGACGGATCTCGCGCTTTTTGATGGGCGACGGTGGCGCCATGTCGGAGGCGTCTTCATCGTCGTCGTCGTCGGGCTGCTCCTCGCGAAAGAGGTGGATCTCGTCGAGGATGTCCTTCGAGACGGCGGCGAGGTACGTGAGCACTTCCGGGTGACCAGCGAAGGCGACGCGCACCGGATCGATGAGGCGATCAGCCTCGGCCTGAACGACCTCCTTCTCGAGTGCCAGCAGGCGATCGCGGGTCTCCTTACGCCAACGGGCGACGCCGCCGAAGACCGCCTGGAGCTCGTCTTCGGTCTGCTCCAACGAGTCTTCGATCACCTTGCGCTCGTTCTCGGGCAGCGCCTCGAACACGTCGGGCTGAATCACCTCGCCGTCTTTTGCCGGCATGAAGGTGAAGCCCTCGTCGGACTTCACGAGTGCCAGGCCACGCTGGATGGCCTTCTCCTTCACGGCGTCGAGGGCCTGGTCGTGCACCTTCTCGGAGGCCTCGCCGATCGCATGCACCTTCGAGGTGTAGGCATCGGACGTGAAGATCACCGGCAATACGGTGCGCAGGTCCTCGACAAAGCGCGTCATCGCGGCCTTGAGCTCGGCGCCGCGCCCCGGCGGGAGCGAAATCGCCATGGGCCGGTGGCTCTCCTCGAAGTTCTGGACGTAGCACCAGTCGGGCGGGGTCGCCTCGGTGCGGGCGCGGTCCGCGAGCGTCTTGATGACGACCGTGTGCTTGCCGACGCCGGACGAGCCGA
>Ga0105044_10004005_pt1 | contig 20243 bp, 16 predicted proteins | sample MAT01_FD_78092 | JGI IMG/M metagenome (GOLD analysis project Ga0105044, IMG submission 78092) | Freshwater microbial communities from Lake Fryxell liftoff mats and glacier meltwater in Antarctica - MAT-01 | ecosystem: Environmental > Aquatic > Freshwater > Ice > Liftoff microbial mat | place...
AATCGTGTCCCAGTAGTAACGCCAAAGCTCGCTGGTCCGCTTGGACTTTCCTCCGACACGGCAGAACACCCCGGCCACGGTCTTTATGTACGCCGCCATGAGGCCGCGCCCCAGCCGCGATTCTGGTGATGTGATCTCCAAAATGCACACCCGACCGTCTGGTTTCAAGACGCGTCGAAACTCGGCGAACGCCGCGGCGAGGTCATCAACATGCCGCAGGGCATATCCCATGGACACAAAGTCAAAGGAGGCATCATCCGAGGGGATCGCCTCAGCCCGGCCGTGGCGAGTCTCAATGGGAATGCTCTCGCTCGCAAGTCCGAGCATCCCGGGGCTCGGGTCGATACCAATCACACGGCCCATCTCGCCCACGATACTCACCGCCTCCCGGGCGACCAACCCTGTGCCACACGCTACATCAGCCACGACCATGCCCGGCGCGAGGCCTGCCCGCTGGAGTGCCTTTCGCCGATACCAGCGTCCGCTTCCCATCGCGAGCCAACCTTCAACCCGGTCGTAATCTCGGGCGGTGTCATCGAAAATGGTCCGCTGCCATTCACGTTTCTCACGCTCGTCCCGGTAGTGCTCCGTCAGGATGGGATGCGGTTGAACTGGGTTGGGGGATTCGATGGGCATTCGCTCGATCAGGATAATCCTGCAACTTGGAGCGAGCCACACAACTGCCCTAACACTTTCGGGAACGCCCGATGCCAAGGGGCGTCAAACAGCACGGCAACCTACACTCGCGAGGGGCTGGCCGTACTCTGAAGGAATCAAGTGAAAATGCCTGCGACGGTCGAAACTGTGCAACGGGTGAAGTTGGTGCTTCGTTCCAGCCTGAAGCTCGACGACGATGCTGAGTTGGCGGACGACATGCCGCTGATTGGTGGGGAGTATGACCTCGATTCACTGGACATCCTGCTGGTGATCACGAATGTCGAGAAGGATTTCGGAGTCCAGATCCGCGATGGAACGATCGACCGTACGGCGTTCGCGACCATCCGATCGCTGGCTGACTATGTCGAGTTGCTCGGGCCTCCCAAGTGAGCGAGGCTCCCGATCTCCAGCGACTTCTTGAGAGCCTGCCCCATGCCGAGCCGTTCAGGTTTGTCAGCGAACTGACGGCTCTCGAACCCCGCGTCCGCGCCACGGGAAGATGGGCGGTGACCGGCGATGAGTCTTTCTTTGCAGGTCATTTCCCTAAGGATCCCATCGTTCCGGGGGTGCTTCTCGCAGAGGCACTCGCTCAACTGTGCGGACTGGTCGCGTTTGCGAATCCGGGTTTGCAGGAGCCGCCATCCAGAGCGGCCCGACTCGCCCAGGCGGATGTCAAGATTCACGCGGCGATTCGGCCTCCGGCAAATATCGAACTCTCGGCGGTGTTCGTGCGGCAGATGGGCTCCATGCACTTGTTCGAAGTCGCCGCGGCGGCGAACGGCACCTGCGTGGCGGACGGGCGGATCGTGCTCGCGGATGCCCAGTAGTCCCGGCAGGCATACTTACGGAGGACTCTATGCGGTTGGCGACACTCTGGGCGACTTTGTTGACGGCGTCGGTGGCCATGCTGCACACCGCCAATGCTGCACAACCGGAGCCGGCGAGGTCCCTCGTCCCGACTTCGCAGCCGATTTCGCCCGCCGCAGAGGCCAACCTTGCCGAGTTCGAGCGGCGGCTCGCAGCGGTCGATATGAAAATGGCCGCCGTCACCGATCTTCGCGCCAACTTTGAGCAGCGGAAGAAGACTGCGATGCTCAAGAAACCTCTGATCTCCCGCGGCTCGCTGTTCTGCAAAGGCGAGTTGGTGTTGTGGAAGACAACGTCGCCGCGGCGGACCGACATGCTGGTGGCGAGCGACAAGGTGACAATCTACTACCCAGCGGATCAACTGGCCGAGGTGTACGCGTTGGGCTCCCGATTCCAAGATGCGACCGGCGGACCATTGCCCCGACTCTCGAAACTCAGGGAGTCCTTTGAGCTGACTGAGCTGGATGCGGCGGTCATGGCGAAGGACCTGGCTGCGAATGACTCCACGGACCGGGTCGCGCTGACGCTCACGCCCAAGTCCGACGAACTCAAGAAGCATGTGGCATCAATCCGCGTGCTGATCGATGTGACCGTGCCGTGTGCGGATCGGGTCGTCATCGTGGACCCCGATGGGGAGGAGACCGAACTCCGGTTTACCGCCGTCAAGACCAACACCGGGCTAAAGGACACGGAACTGGACCTAAATCTTCCGGCCGGGACGAAGATTAGTACGCCTGTAGAGCCTGCCAAGTGAGCCTCCGCCCCCCGAGGGGCCGGGCGGTGTTCACGATTCGGTATCACGCAGATGTGTGGGCGTTCGTATCATGGCAGCGATGAAAGAAAGATTGCCCACGAACGCAGCGCTTGTACAGGCCCATCAGGAGATTACGGGTCGTTCCGCGGCTGCGGTGGACGCATCCTGCATGTCCCACGTTCCGGGCGTGCCGCGATGGGCGGTAGAGCTCACCAAGGGTACCAGTATTTCACGGCGGATCGGACTTGATATTGACAAGCTCGCGCCCGGCGAAAATGCACTGCCGGCGATCGAGGTCGTCATTCGTACGGGGGTAGATGCGGCTCTCGTCTCGGTGATGCTTGATGGCGTGGGCGACTGGACGGTTCGTTTGCTGGAAGTGGCCGTTGAACAGATGATCGGGCTGTCCATCGAGCCGCTGCGAGGCTCGACGTTTGATCAGCCCGCGAGGTTGTGGAACTTCTTGCCTGGCATTTGCACCCCGATTGGCGACGGACTGGATCGGTATCGGGTTTTCAACGTTGCTCGTCATCGCGCGTTCGCCAAGTGGTTCGGCGATGGGGCGATCGCACAAGGTCAGGTCCCGCCCGCGAGTTGCATCGGACACGCCGGACTCGGCATCGCGATCCACGCGATGGGAGTCCGAATCGGCGTGGTGCCGGTGGAAAACCCGCGGCAGGTATCGGCGTTCGCTTACTCCCCGAAGTTCGGCCCTCGACCCCCGTGCTTTGCGCGGGCGGGGCTCACCATCATTGGTGGTCGGCCGATACTGATGGTCGCGGGAACGGCGAGTGTGGTGGGTGAGGGATCCGCACACGAAGGTTCACTGGAGGCGCAGCTTCGAGAGACGATGATGAACCTTCAGGCGGTGATTGCCGAGGCGCAACGTGTGGGTGAGGGCACGATAACCGCTGGTCGTGCGGACTTTACACGCGTGCTGGCCACTCGCGTGTACTACCGAAGGCGCGAAGACCGTGCCGCGTTGGAGCGGATGCTGCCCACAGAACTGATGGATCCCGCCGAGGTGGAGTTCGTGCATGCAGAGATCTGCCGCAACGAATTGCTGATAGAGATTGAGGTCCTCGCGGAAATGGCCAGTGCGTAGCCGTTCGATGTTGCTGGAAGCGATCGCTCGGCACGCCGCGGAGAGGCCCTCGGCCACCGCGCTTGCCGATATCGGTTCCGAAGGTGATGTTACAGCATCCCTCACTTGGCGAGAATTCGCAACGGCCGCCGCAGCGAGGGCGGGCATCATCAGTAGTGTCGCTCCGCTCGGAACAACGGTATTGGCTGCCCTGCCCACGGGCATCGACCTTGCGGTTTGGATAGTCGGCGCGATCGATTCAGGTGTCCGGCTGGTGCTGATGCACCCTCGGAGCGGTCCTGCAGAGGTTGCGGCGGTACGCGGTCGGACGGGCTCAACCGTGGTGGTGGCAGCGGATGAGCTTTTGATCCGCGTGGATGAAGCCGTTGTGCGTTTGCAGGTTCCCGTTCAGGCTTTGTCCGAGTCCAGCGTGCCAACGCGTTTACCGAACCTCAGTTTGGCCGAACCCGGTTCACTCGTGCTTGGATCATCTGGAACCACCGGACTTCCCAAGCTGGTTCGGCGTGAGAGCGAAGCCTTGGACGCGGATGCACGCGCTGTTGCTGGTGGGCTCCTACTGAACCCTGCGGACCATGTGTTGTGCGTACCGCCCCTGACTCACTCCTACGGTATCGATGTGCTGCTTGGTACGCTGCTGTCCGGCGCCACATTGCGGCTCATGAGCGAGTTCGATGCTTTTGGTGCGGCTCGCCAGCTCGCGGACGGCGTCACGGTGCTCCCGGGGGTTCCGTTCGTCTACGAAGCCCTCGCGAGGATCGGCGAAAGCGGCGGCGCGGGCAACTTTCCTCGACACGAACTGCGCATCGCGGTCTCGGCAGGTTCAAGACTGAGTCCGCGCGTGCATCGAGAGTTCACGAACCTTTGGAAGATCGGGGTGGGGCAGTTGTACGGCGCAACGGAACTGGGAACGGTCTCAGTCAATCTTCCCCACGAGCCTTCTTTCGATCCCGAATCAATAGGACGGCCCCTGCCGGGTGTGAGCTTCCGAATCCTCGATGTCGATGAGCCGTCCCGCATCCTCCGCCCTGGCGTTGATGGGCACCTCGCAGTCCGCGCGCCCTCTATGCTCTCAGGATATGTGGATGGGAACTTAGACCTGATCGATGGACACTTGGCCACCGGCGACTTGGCGAGGATTGACTCGTCCGGTCGTGCCACCATCACAGGGCGGTTGAAACAACTCATCGATTCCGGCGGTTTCAAGGTCAACCCGCTCGAGGTCGAATCGGTTCTCTCGGAGCACCCCGGCGTCGCCGAGTGCGCAGTTGTTCCGCTTGAGCTCTCAGACTCCATTCAGCGACTGGCCGCGTTCGTCGTCCCCAAGAATCCGGAGCGGCCCCCCGCGGATTCTGACTTGCGGCAATTCCTTCGGGAAAGACTCGCTCCCACCAAGATTCCCCGGCGGTTCGACATGCTGGCAACGCTTCCGCGGTCGCCGTTAGGAAAATTGCAGCGAGAGAAGCTGCCTCGGGGTAACGCATAATGAGCCGTTCCGTACCGTGGACCTTCGTGTGGGTGCTGGCGATCGCCGTCGCGGTGTGCGGGTGCGCCCGGTCGCTTCCCACCTATCCCACGATGAGCGATGCCGATGCACTCCGCGTGATCGCAGCGCGATTGGATACGGTGAAGTCCATCTCCGCCTCGACGGATCTGACACTGACCGATGCCAGCGGCCGCAGCGTGTCGATGGACGGTGCGTTCGTCGCATCGCCACCCGGGCAGGCGAGGTTGAGGGCGTGGAAGCTGGGGACGCCGGTGCTGGACATCACGATCCTGCCCGACGGCATCTGGGCCTTCGCGGTTGCTCGGAACGGTGCCCCCGTTACCGACATGGCCGGGCTTCCCGCGACCGGAGTGTCGCAATCGGTCGAATTGCTCTCGGGCGCGTTCTTCGCGCGGGCGCACGCGGCGGAGGATGCCTCGACACGCACGGAGCTGGTGGCCGTCGGTTCCGGATTCGGAAGCAGTGACGTACGCTGCGAGATCGACCGGGCCACGCTGACGCCCCGCAGATTCGTTATCGGCACCGGCGGCACAAAGGTGGAACTTTCGCTGGCCCAATACGAGCTCGTCGGCGATGTGCCGTGGGCGCGGCGGATGGAGTTTCTCGCCCCCACCGGAACGATTGTCATCCGCCTCGCGGACATCGAGTTGAACGGCGAACTGCCGGCCAGCGCGTTCGTGCCGCCGAAACGCGCTACGAGGCTTCCATGACGCCTTCGGGACCGCCGACCCCGCGCCGGTCGCCGCTGGGTGCTGTTGCGGCCTTCTGTTCGCGCCGCCCATGGGCGGTCGTGGCCGCCTCTTTCGTCGTGCTGCTGCTCGCGTTCGGATCGTTGCAAAGGCTGCGTATTTCGGGTTCGCTGGAGGCCATGCTCGGCACGCACTCGGCCGCCGCGAGAGCGTTTCACACCGTGATCACGGAGTTCCACGCGTCTGAGGCGTTGCTGGTACTCGTCGAGCCGCAGCGTGTGAATGCCGGCAAGCCCGCGACGGCCGAAGAAACGGCCAAGACGGCTGCGTTTGCCGATGCGCTGGTGGCCCGGCTTCTGACCGACGAGCGCAGCAAGCGACTCATCGCGTGGGCGCGTTCGCGTCAGGATCCCGCGATCCTCGAGTTTGCAACGAGTTCGATCCTCCCCAACGGGCCATTCTATTTAGGTGAAGCGGGGACGCGAGAACTGCTCGCGCGGTTCGAACCTCAACGGCTCGCCGAGCAGTTCGCAAGGAACGAAGCACTGATCTCCTCGCCGGGTCCGGCGGGCGATGCGCTAAGCCGAAACGTCCTGAAAGACCCTTTGCGTCTCTTCGAACTCGCGAACGATGCGGGATTGTCCGGAATGGGCGACGCCGCGCCGGCAGCACCCGGCACCTCCCCCCCGCCAGAACGGTCGCTCGACGGTCACGCGGTGCTCGTACGAGTCGCATCGAAGGCGTCGGTGAGCGACTTGGACGAGGTACAAGCCTTGGTCCGGTTGGTCACAAAGATCGCGGGAGAGTTGAACTCGTCAGGGATCGAAGGTCAGGCTCCTCGGGCGTATGTGGTCCGCCTCGGCGGGGCCTTCGCAATCGCCTCCGCTGCATCAGGCACCATCCGCAGTGATGCGATCGTGAGCACGCTCCTCTCGATCGGGCTCCTGTATGGCTGGTTCGTGATTTTCTACCGCCGTTGGTTGACACCACTTCTCATCGGAGTCGTAGCGGGTGTCGGGCTCATCGTCGGTTTCGGGGTGCACGCGCTGGCCGCGCCCACCGTTTCCCCGTTGGCCGCGACCGTCGCGGCACTCTTGGCCGGTTTGGGCGTTGATTACGGCATCCATTTTGTATCCCACTTTGATTCGCTGCGAGCGCAGGGTCACTCCGCCGAGCGATGCGCCGCCGAGACCGCCCGTGAAATGGCCGTGCCGATCACGACGAACTGCTTCACGAGCATTTTCGGATTCGCCTCCCTTTGGCCTTCCAAGATCGCGATGCTGTCTGACTTTGCCCAACTCGGAGCCGCCGGCCTCATCGGTGCGTGGATCGCAACGTTCACACTCTTGCCCTCCCTGCTCGTGCTGACCCATCGAGGCAAGGAGCAAACCGCGGCTGCACCCTCCCGATGCGGGCTTGTGGCAGACATCATCGCCAAACGGCCTCGGTTGTGGACTTCCTCTGCTCTTTGCCTTCTTGCGATTGTGGTGATCGCCGCGGCCAGCCGTGGCGAAGGCCCAAAGTTGGAAGGCGACCTGACCGTCCTGCACCCGCGGCCGAACGAGGCTCTGCGGACGACCGACGAGATCATCACCCGCTTTGCCGGTCAGGGTGAGATGATTCCTGTGCTGGTGAGCGTCAAGGACACGACGCAATTACTTCCCACTGCGATCGACACCGCCAAGGCGCTCACGAGCGAAGCCTGCCGAAAGGTGGGTGTCACGGATGTCATCGGCGTGCACCGGCTGCTCCCCGATCCCCGCTTGATGAATGCGGTCCGCGAGTTACTCGCTCCTGTGGATGTTTCATCGCTGCTGAGTCGGTTTGATGCCGCCGTGGAGGCGAGTGCGTTCGAATCCTCGACCTACGCGGGCTACCGAGAGTTCCTCGGACGGCTGTTGACGGCTGCCCATCCTCCATCCATTACGGAACTCGCGTCATACCCGTCCATTTCGCATCGCATCCTGCCGGTGGCTCACTCTCCAGGCTCGCCGCCTACGCAAACACTTCTTGTGGTCCAACTCGCAAATCCACTGCGAGAACGTGAGCAGCGGGCTGAATCCATCGCCACCTTGCGGAAGGCACTCTCGCCGATTCCACAAGCCACCCTCGCCGGGTTGGCAGCCGTGTCGGAAGATCTGGAAGACGCCACCATGGACGGCCTGCCGCAGTCGATCGCGATCTCGGTCACGCTCGTGTTGCTGTGGCTGGTGGTCGTCTTTCGGCGTCCCAAGGACGTGATCAAGGCACTCATCCCGCTGCTGTTTGGAGGGCTGTTTACCGTCGCCTTCATGGTGGCGACAGCGACGCGCTTCAACCCGATCAACAGCATCGCGATTCCTTTGCTCAGCGGAATCGCGGTGGATGCAGGCGTGTTCTTTGTATCTGCGGCGAGACAGGCCGGTCGCGACGGCGTGTCCAGAACCGAATTGGTCCAACGCCTGCAACCCACCATGCGGGCCGTACTCCTCGCCGTCGCGACCACCATCACCGGGTTCGCCAGCCTTTGCGTGACGCACACCCCGGCGATCCGTTCGCTGGGCTTCCTGGCGGCGGTGGGTATCGCAGCTTCACTCTGCGGTATGTTGGGGATCCTCGTCCCATGGATGCTTAAAGACGCCGGTAACGGGTCGCAGCAATCGAAGCGCCCTTCATAACGTCCGGCAATGCTCCGGGAGTTTCGCGACCGCCTGCGCGTAGAGCCTCACGAACGCTTCAATCACCGCGGCGTCGGTCTCTTCCGGGGATCCCTGCGGTGAGATCGGCGGCGCGAATGCAATGGCGTAGCGCGTTCTGAAAAAAGGAAGCCACGAGCCGGGCTTCGCGTACACCGACGTATTGATGAGCACGGCCGGCACAACAGGAACCGCCGCGATGTTCGCGATGCGCCCAAGGCCCGGACGCATGGTGCGGCTACGAATGACGGAGGCCTCGCCCCGTCGAAAGCCTCCTTCGGGGAACATCACAACGACGCGTCCCCGCTCCAGCCGGTTGAGGATCTTGCGCACCGTCGGTGCATCGGGCTTGCGGCGATCCAGCGCGAAGGCGTTCATGTTGCCGTATAACCAGGCGACGAATGGATTCTGGAACACCTCAACGATGCTGACAAAGTCCAGAGGCCGCGGCACATGCCGGATCAGCAAGGGCACGTCATAGGGGCTCGTGTGATTGGCTGCGATGAGGCACGCCCCCGACCGCGGCACGTTCTCCAGACCCAGCACGACCGGGCGGCTGGTCGTGCAGAGGACCGGCAATGCAAGAAAGCGGGTCGCTTTATAGAACGCGTCGCTCACGGCAGATCGCTCTCTTGGAGGCCGGTGTGGCTGAGCAACTCGCGGTAGGTTGTTTCGAACTCGGCCCGCAATCGGTCCGCGAGGATCTGCCGATTCTCGCGACTGGACCGCCCGGCACCCGAGCGGCGGGAGGGCGGAGTGACTTCCCGCCCGAAGGCTACATAAACCCTCCCTCGTCGAAACGGCAACCACGGACCCACGCGGTTTAGCTTTTGCGTGCCCAGAATGACGACCGGAACGATGGGCGTTCCCGCCCAGATTGCGATGGTGCACACGCCGTGCTTCATCGGTCCGCCCCTGAGCATCGACTTTCGTCCCGTCGCGACACCGCCCTCTGGAAAGACGCCGACCAGTTCCCCTCCACGCACCAGTTGGATGCCCCGCCGGACCGCCGGCAGCGTGAAGCCGAAGCGATCCACCGGAAACGCCCCGCCCAAACGCAGCATGGCGGCACCTAACCACCTCCGATAGAACTCGATGCGGGACATCCAGCGGACGTTTCTGTGCAGCACGCTCGAGACGACGATGGGCTCGAGGTGGCTGACATGAGTACACGCCAGCAGCAAGCCTCCGGGTCGATCCGCCCGCTCAGGATGAAGCACCACTTCGCGAAGGCACTGAAATGTGATGAACCGGCAGGCAATCCTTACGACTCGATAGAACGTCAGATTCATCGCGAGAGAGCGCCTACTCGGAGGGGGTTTCATCGGAACCGAGATTATAGCGGATTGTCCTCTGGGACCGTTTGGGTGGCGGTTCTGGCTCCCGATCTGACGGCAGGCGCCGCTGCCCATCTTCATTGTCACCTATGCTGGCTTCTCGCATGCCCTTGTCCCGCGCCGCGCATCCTGAAGTACACGCCTCATCGGCCCGCTTCACTCCGACAGCGGTTGAATCCCGATCCTCGGGCGGGGCGACACTCGCGCAGCGAACCCCCAAATGGTTGACCCCTTTTTTTCGATTCGCCGACGCGTGTCCGCGCGCGGCCCGGCTGTTGCGTCCGGTCGCCTGCCGCATCACGCCGGTTGTTGCGCCGGCCGTTCGAGAGGCGATCCGGTTGAACGCGGTACGCATCTTCGGTCGGCAACTCGCTCCCGCAGAGCAGCGGCGTTTCGCCCACAGCGTGGTCGGAAGCTTCTATGACTTTGTGCTCGATATGGGCCGCGCATCGCGGATGTCCGTAGCCGAACTCGCCGAACTCGTGGAAGCAGTTCAGGGGCTGGAGGGATACCGGGCTTCCCGCGCGAGCCGGCGTGGAGCGGTATTGGTGACCGCGCACCTCGGCACATTCGAGGCGGGCTTGGCGGCCCTGGCCCGAGTGGAAAAAAGGGTCCGCGTAGTCTTCAAGCGAGACTCCGTTGCCGCGTTCGAAGCAATCCGGAGCCGGCTTCACGGGTCGCTCGGAGTTATCGAAACCCCCATCGACGACGGCATCGGCTCTTGGCTCGCCCTGCGTGAAGCGTTGCTTCGCGACGAAGTGGTCGTCATGCAGGCGGACCGCGCTGTGCCAGGGCAGAAGTCCGAGGTTGTACCCTTCCTGCACGGACATCTGCGGATCCCGACCGGCCCAATGCGGCTAGCACAACTTACCGGGTCGCCCATTATTCCTGTCTTTGCGCTGCGAACGCCCGCAGGCCGACAACGCCTGGTGCTTGGGCCCGCGATCGAGCCCGACAGCGGCATGGCAAGCGAATTCGACCGGCGTCCCCTTCCGTCGGCGGCGCTGCGTGCAGTGGCCGACTCGATCGCGGCGGTCGTGGCCGAGAATCCACATCAATGGCTCGCGCTGGAGCCGGTTTTCCACGAGGATCGTGCCGATGCCTCCCGCTGAGCGCCCACCGCTCATTGTGATCACCGGCATTGGCTTGGCCACGAGCCTGGGCCGCGATGTCGAGGCGACTTGGGCGGCGATCCGCCAAGGCCGCGTCGGCTTTGGACCCATGGAAGCGATGGAGTCGGCCTTGCCCGAAGACGCCACCGGCGGGCAGGCCATCGACCTGCCCGAGGACTTTGAGCCCCAACTCCCGCGAGAAGCGCGCTACTTGAGGTGGGTGATCTCCCATGCCTTGCTGAACGCCGGAGCGAGTCGCCTCCACCACAAACCCGAGCGATGTGCCACGATCTTGGGTACCACCCTGCACGGGCTCCGCGCGGGCGGTCGTTTTCTTCGCAGCGACGACCCCGGCACCCTGAACCAGTTCCTCGCCAGCGCCGTCACCCGCCTCGCCATTTCGGGGTTGGGGCTGGAGGGCCTTTCCCTCACAACCTGCTCGGCATGCTCTTCGAGCTTGGGCGCGATCGCGATCGGCGCAACGATGCTGGAAACCGGTCAGGCAGACTTGGTGGTGGCGGGGGGATACGACCCCGTGAGTGAGTACGCATGGGCAGGATTCAATGCGTTACGGCTCGTGGCCTCCCGCGCTGTGATGCCCTTCGCAAAGCAGCGTCAGGGCATGATGTTGGGTGAGGGGTATGCCGTGCTCGTACTGGAGCGGGGCTTAGATGCCGATCGGCGCGGGGGTAGAGTGGTCGCGAGCATCGATGGGTGGGGTGAATCCGCAGACGCTCACCACCTCACGCAGCCGGACCCGCAGGGCACCGGAGCGGCGAAGGCGATCAGGTCAGCGTGCGACCGCGCCGGCGTGCAACCCGCCGACATCTCAATGATCGCGGCACACGCTACCGCGACGCAGGACAACGATGCCGCCGAGTACGCCGCGTTCCTCTCGGTTTTCAGTCACGCTCTTCCCCGGATTCCTGTCGTCGGCTTCAAAAGCTACCTGGGGCACACGCTCGGCGGCGCGGGGGCAGTGGAACTCGCGCTCTCCGCATGCGCACTCCAGGCCGGGTGGGTACCTCCGTGCGCGAACGTGCAGCAAGACGGCGTTGAGTTCGCGAACCTGACGGTCGCTCCCGTCGGCGGTCTCACAACGCGAGTCACACGCACGCTCAACACCTCGCTGGGCTTTGGCGGCGCGAACACGTGCATGATCCTTGGTGTCGGTAACGTCGCCGACCCTGCGAAGCCCGCGCCCACAACGGCCGATGCTCGTACTGCTCCGGAAGTTTGGATCACGGGTTACGGCCTGCTTCTGCCCGGCATCACCGGCTCGGAGATGCTGCTCGATCGCCTCGCAAGCCCGCACCAGCAGGTGGTGGCTCGCGGCGCGACTGTGGCCGATGAACAGCTCTCACAGATTCTCAACATCCGGCGGATGCGTCGGCAGAGCACCTGCGTGAAACTCTCGCTCGCTGCCGTCTCGCTTGCGCTCCGAAACGCGCGTCTGGCAGGAGACACCCAGCGCCTTTCAGATGCCTGCGCCTTGCTGGCCAGCACCCACGGCTCAACGGGCTTCTGCTCAGAGTATTACTCGCAAATCGTGCGGGAAGGTGTCCTCGGTGCGAACCCGGTTCTCTTCGCCGAGGGTGTCCCCAATGCCGCCGCGGCACACGTCAGCGCCAACTTTGGCATCCGCGGCTCCTGTCAAACGATCATCGGCGCCCGCACCGCAGGCCTCGATGCCCTTTCGCTCGCCGCACTCCGCATCCGTTCAGGTGCGACCGACACCGTCATTGTGGCCGCGGCCGAGGAGACGCACGACAGCGTTGAACGCGCGTACCGGCATTTCAACCAGTCGGCACACGACGCCCAAAGTCCCGGATTCTTCATCTCGCCGGGTGCGGTCGCCTTGGTTGTGGAATCCAGCGTCGCTGCGACGGCCCGTGGGGCCGCCCCGATCGCAAGAATCGGCGAGTGTGCCGCCGCTTCAGCCGCTGGGCCATCCGCGGATGATGAGGCCTGTCGGCGACAATCTGACTCGCCCCGCCGCGTGCTGCAGCAGGTCGCGGCGACTCACACGGTGATCGGGTCTGGCAATCGCACTTGGATCGATCGCGCTGAAGCACTCGCCGCCAGGAGCCTCGGCAACGGTTCGTTGCACGATTCGCTGCACGATCGTGTCGGAGACCTCTTTGCCGCCGGTCCGCTTCTGAGCATGGCCGTAGCGATGGCCCAAGGCAAGCTCAAATTTTGGACTTCCCTCTGCACGGATTTCACCGGCACCGCGACCGCAGTCTCGATGACCATGCTCGCTCCGAGATACAGTGGCGAGCATGCTCCCCCATTCAACGAGGATTGACCCGTGAGAGACCGCTACGACGTTCTTGTCGCCGGCGGCGGACCCGGCGGTTCCACCGCCGCGTTGGTGCTCGCCCGGGCGGGTTTCTCGGTGTGCGTCCTTGAGAAGGACCGCCACCCGCGCTTCCACATCGGCGAATCGATCCTTCCTCGAAACATGCCGCTGATTCAGGAACTGGGCCTCGAGTCGGAACTGCGAAAACTTCCGCACCTGCCGAAATACGGAGCCGAATTCGGAATTGGCAACAATTTCACAACTCGCCGATTCGGCTTCGCAGACGGCCTGCTCCCCGGGTTCGCTGTCTTTAACATCGAGCGATCGCACCTCGACAAAATGCTTCTCGATGCCGCCAGAGCCGCGGGTGCCGAAGTCTTCGAGCAAACCCCGGTCCAAGAGATCCTCACTCTCTCCCAAGGCGATGTGCGGGTCCGCACCGCCCAAGGCGATGTAAGCGCGAGAGTTCTCATCGATGCGTCAGGTCAAGGCACACTGGTCGGACGCCACCTGAACATCCGCAGGAACTTCACCGAACCGGAATTGCAGAAAGTCGCCTATTTTGAGCACTTCCAGGGCGTGGAACGCGCCGATGGAATAGCGTCGGGCCACCCCTGCATCATCATGTGCGACGAGGGGTGGTTCTGGCTCATCGGCCTTAGTGACACCAAGACAAGCGTCGGGTTCGTGACAAGGCCTTCATTCAGTAAGACACTCAACATTCCGCCGAGGCAAGTCCTGTCTTGGGCCGCTCAGCGGTGTCCCGTCGTGCGCCACCGGATGCGAAACGCGGTGGGCCCCGCCGACAACGCCGTGCTCAGCGATTTCAGTTACCGCTGCCGACCCTACGCGGGCGATGGGTATTTCATGGTTGGTGATGCGGCGTGCTTCTTGGACCCCATCTTCTCCACCGGCGTCACTCTCGCCATGATTGGCGCCAAGCACACCGCCGACTTGGTAGCCGAGATGCTTCGGGGCCGGGTTTCGGCCAAGGAAGCCAAGCGCCGCCACATCCGCTTTGTGGCCGATAGCTGCGGCCCGTTCTGGAGACTCATCCGCGCCTACTACCGCCATTCCTTCCGAGAACTCTTCATGGAAGGGCAAGGACCGTTCCAGATGCAGCGAGCGCTCATCTCAATCCTCGCCGGGCAGGTCTTTCCCAAGCCCGTCTGGGCCTTGCGATGGCGACACGCCGCCTTTGATGCGTGCGTGTGGTTGCAGGCATACCTCCCGCTCGTGCCGCGGAGGGAACCCTGCCGGCTGGTGCAGGAGAAGCCCGGCGTCGTTCCCGCGTTTGCTGAAGTCGTCAATGCATGATCAGTCCGACGAGAAGGCCCTGCGTCAGCCGCTTTGCACGGCGGTGTGGCGACGGGCGTGCAGCAACATTCTGGTGAGCCCATAGCCAAGCAGGCCAAGCACGATTCCTACGACGATGCTACCGGCGATCCACTCCGTACGAAGGGTGCGGGCATCCGCGAGCGTGAACGTGGACCACGCAGGCAGAGAGTCGAACTTGGGAAGCGAACCCCGCAGCAACGCATGCCCCACGAACAGCGAGGCGAAGGCGAACGCAAACCCGAGCGGGGGTGTCGACAGGCTTGAGACTGCGATCGCGACAGTGGGGTGCAGACGGAACTTCGCCGCAAGCCACAGGCACGCGATCGTCTTGATGCCATACACGGGGATGGTGGCCATGAAAAGCCCGACGCCCACAGATGCAGCGAGGCAAACTCGCCCTTGGCGGCCTCCGGTCGCCATTTCCGCCAAACGTCGCAGACCAAGCCACCACAAGGCCCGGTGCAGGATTGTTCCGATCGATCGATTCACATCGCTTGGCCGCTCGGCGGCATCGCAGTTGGTCGCCGCTGGCACCCGCGGCACCGGATTGCCGGGCAGCAGCGATCGGCCGATGAGGCGTGCATGCATTCGGACGGCTTCCCATGTATCTCGAGCGATGCGGAAGTGCGTGATGCGGCCGCCCGGGACACGGTAGAGTCCTCCGATGGGCGTTTCGATGACAGACAATCCTGCCCAACCCGCGCGGGCCAGAACCTCGGTCTCAAAGGCATAACCCCCGGCCCGGACGCCGAGCCCTTCGATCAACTCCAGTGGATACGACCGCATGCCGCTCTGGCTGTCAGTGACTCGCACCCCGCTGGCAAGCCACACCAGATGATTCGAAAGTCGCCGTCCTAGGAAACTTCCCAACGGGCACTCGGGAATCTTTCCGGGGCGAGCGCCCACGATGATCGCACGCGGATGCCGAATCGTGACGCCGACCAAATTCTGGAGATCCTGAGCAGCATGCTGACCGTCGGAGTCGATCGTTAACGTGTGGGTAAAGCCCAACCGACGAGCCTCGGCGAAGCCGCTGAGCAGTGCGGCGGCCTTGCCTCGGTTGGTTGGGTGTGTGATGGCGTACCGATCGGACGCTCGCTCCGCTCGCCAAGCGTCGATCGTCCGGCCGGTGTCGTCCGTTGAACCGTCGTTCACGACGATGATCGGTAGCCGTAGAGGGCCAATCCCCGAGAGCATTTCCGGCAAATCCCGCTCATTGTTAAACGTGGGCGAGACAATCACCATCCGGGGGAATGCAGCCGAGGATGAGTTGGGGGCAATCGACATGATGATTCGGAAAACGTGAACACCAACACCTAGCCCTTCGTCGAGCACCTCTGCGAGCCCTTTTCACCCTGCTGGCCTCGCCAGCGTAGGTCCAAGGGGCGATTGTTTTCACGACACGGTCGGCCCGTCGAGGATGGTGGTTGCGATGGCTCGCATGGTGAACGGTGTCCGAGGGGTCCGCTAGAGCGTCCGCATCACCCGTTCGATCAATGGACGGAGCGATGCTGGGGTCCGCGCAATGTGCTTGCCGCAGTGCAGGCCGGGCGGATCCGGGCTATGCCGGTCCGGTTCGTTCCCTCAGGTGTAGGGCACACTTCCGAAAGATCAATAGAGCATGTCCCGCATCGCGTGAGCCTCTACCGGGAGTAGTCAGTGGCGGCTCCACACCCCAATGCACTTCGGAAGGCAGCTCCAGACCTTGCTACCAACGCCCACTTTCCCACTTACTTGACGGCTCATGCCCGGCACCGACCCCCACCAACGCGGGCAGTTGTCGGCCTTCGTTTGGTTTTGCAATGAAGCGTTTGCGCTCGCGTTGCCGAAATTGCTGCCGCGCAGTCTTTCACTACCGGAAGGCGGCCTCGAGGGTGTCGCGCGAGCGGACGCCGTTGTCGATGAGGAGCATCTGAAACCTCACCACGCCCGATTCGTGCTCGTGCCGGCTCACCAGCGAGAGCAGTGTCTCGGCCTCGTTGTTGGCGTCCGCGAAGTGGCCCGCGCGGCGGAGCGCATCGATGAGAACAAGCCGCACCGGCGGCGTGACTTCCGCGGCCGCCTCCGATTGAGTGAGCCGCCTGAGCAGCCGGGCGCATCGCAGGCGGCACGGCGTTGCAAGTTCGTCGCGGAAAGCGTCGTCGCACACCCATGCCGCGGAAAGTGCGTGGGACGCCGCGATGCGGATTCGGCCTGCTTCCTCGTCGATGAGGGATCGGAGCATGAAGCGTTTGGCCGCGGGGGGCAGAGGGGAATGGAACCTGACTTCCATCACCGTTGGTGTCTCGAGAAATTCGATGTCAACGAACGGCCCGTGCCGTTGCATGAATTGCTGGAAGTCCGGGCTGCCCGGATCGGGCACCGAATCTTCACCGGTTGAAACGTAGCCGCACTCAGGACACTCGATCAGCCACAGGTTGATCGTGTCGCGGATCATGCCGGGCGGCCGTAGGTCAAGGTCGGGCGAGCCGAGCCGGTTGGAACTCAGCAGGCGCTCGTGCTGAGATCGCGCCAAGCAAAGCGGACAGCAATAGGGACGGATGCCGGTGGTCGTCATGCCAGCAACATACGGGCAGCCGGCCACGACGATGGAGTCGGCAGTGGCTGCCACTGACATACTGCTGTCAGCAGCCGGAGTCCCAAGAGGCGAAAAAAGCGATGATGTCATCGCTATCGGTGCTTCCCGAGCCGTCCGCATCGCCGTTGCCGCTCTCCCAATCTGCGAAAAAGGCGATGATGTCATCGCTATCGGGGCTGCCGGAACCATCCCAGTCGCCGGGGCATGTGAAACCGGAAAAGAGTTGAAAAGCGAGGTCAACCGGCGCATCGATCGCCGACCGCGGCTTGGCGGCGTCAAGGATTGGGGCCCAAGCCCCGGCCGCGCTGCGCTGGAGGGCGTTCCAACCGGCGTTGCTGCGGCCCGTCGTGGGCCGGAGGGGCAGCAGAAAGAGAGGTGCATCGGGGTTGCTGGGCGTGAGTTCGATCTCGATCCAGTAGGTCCCGGCGACGAGCGTTGTCGGCGTTGCAAGTTCAATAGCCCAGACCGGGCGGCTCATATCGGGAACGGGGGGCAGTGGGGTGGTGGAGGAACTGAAGATCCGAAAGACCGAAATCGCGCTTTGTGAAAGCAGAAGTCCGGGGCCGGAAGCCTCGAACGCGATTGTGGAGCCCGGAGCGTCGGGGGTTCCCGACCAGATGCGGACAACGCCGCCGTTAACAGGCGCCATTGAATTGTCGGTCGAGTAGCCGAAGACGAGCATCGATCGCAACTCGGTGGTGGCGACGAGGGTGCAATCATCGGCCACCCGGAAGGCCCGGCCCGCCCCCAAGGAATGGCACGACACACCGGCGAGCGAGTTGGCACCAGCCGCATCAACAGCGACTTCGCTCCAAAGCGACCCCGACGGCGCCGCCAGCCCGGAACGGCTGACAAACCCCGTGACGACGCCGGGGTCGTTCGGATCCCCCGAGTTGCTGAAGGCGACCTGCGCACGGGCGAGGCTTCCGACGCCGGAGGTGGCTGCGAAAAGGCAAAGTGCGGTCGCGAAACGAGCCTTCATAGCGTGACTCCTCGGAAGGTGGGCGTATAGCCCGGGAAGATGGCGGGCAGGTTTGCATTGCCGAGGCGGGTTTGCACGATCTCCGCGAGGATGTCGCGATAATCGATCGTGACTTCGAGGTCGCGCCCCTCAAAGAGTTGATTGGTTGCAAGGCCCGGCCAATTGCGAAGCACGCGTCCACCGTCGATCTGGTGACCCATGACGAACATGCAATTGCCGTGCCCGTGGTCGGTGCCCTGCGTCCCGTTCTCGACGAGTTGTCGTCCGAACTCGGAGCCGACGACCACGCTGACCGACGGCGTGGTCGTTGAAAATAGATCCCGATGGAAGGCCGCAAGGCTCAAAGCCAACGAGTTCATCAACCCATTCAGGAAGCCGGTGGTTGAACCCTGCGCGGCATGAGTGTCCCAACCGGATACATCGATGGCGATGGCCTCGACGCCGACCTGGGCGCGGACGAGGGCCGCCGCAGACCGGAACGCGATACCGGTGCTGTTGGTGGGATAGACGGCGCCGCTCTGCGGCAAGTAGTTGACGAAGTCGATCTGATCGAGCAGAGCCATCGTGTCGATGGTGTTCTGGGCGGTCGCGTTGAGCGGATCGGGCACGAGGTCATAAAGGTTGCCGATCGCGACGAGCCGATCGCTGCGCGAACCCGCTGAACCGGTGAGACCAAACGTGTCGAGATTGGGGATGGGAAGAGTCTGGGGGCCACCCACCAATGTTTTTTGCAGACCCGTGGCGATGCCCACGCCCCGCAAGGTCGAACCGGGGAGCATCGGGCTTGTGGTCTGGAGGTGCCGACCGAGCCACCCGGTTCCGAGCGTCGCGTCGTTGGCCTTGCCGACCTCCATGTAGCGCTGGGCATCAAAGTGGGAGCGCGAAGGATCGGTGGAGCCCGTGGCATGAACCACGAGAAGGTTGCCGTCTTGATAGGCCGGGATAAGCGGCGCAAGAGCCTGCGGGAAGCCAAAGAAGCCGTCGAGGTCGATCGCCCGGTTGGGATCGGTCGAATCGGCCCTGGGCACCGCGAGGGTCGGCCGCGCGGCGTAGTACGCGGATTCGCCCCAAGGAACGCACATGGATAGACCGTCGGACGCCCCTCTGAGGAAGACCGAGACCAGCACGTCGCGCTGGCCGGATCGGTAGTCCTTGGCGAGGGCGACCCGCGGCAGCCAGGCCGGAGCGGAGGCCGCCGCTGCGAGGGCGGCGGTGGAACCGGCGACCCGCAGGAAGCCGCGGCGAGACAGGGCGAGATATTCGGGGCAGGCGTGTGTCATCGTGGAGGTTTCTCGTGGACCGACCTTGGGGATTAGTACCACTGGAACGAAGGTGAGCCGATGGTGAGGCCGATGGCATCGCGCTGGCGCGTCTGCGAACCGGAACTGACCGACAGATACTGGGCGATGCGGGCGCGTTCGGCGGTGGGCATTTCTCCACCGTACAACGCTTCGGCGATTCGTGTCATCATTTCATCGACGGTGTCAAGGCCGTCGAGAAATGTTGAAACATCGACCATCACACCGCTGATGCCGGGGTTGCCGCCGTTGCTGACGAACATCAGGGAGGCACCGAAGTTCCAACGAGACACAAGAAAACCGGACCAATAGACCGTGGTATCGGGGTAGCCGTCGGGCGGGCCCCAATAAAACGGTCGGTGGCCCGCCGCATCCAGCAGGCTTCGCAGCGTTGAGGTGCTGCTCACGAGCGTGGGAAGCGAACGCAGACCGCTCATGAAAATGTGGAACGGTCGTTTGAGTTTTGGAGTGGCAGAGGCAAGGGCGTTGGGCGCAAGGGCCGTGCGGATCATGGCCTTGATGTCGCCGTTGGTGGCGCTGAACGTGGCGGCCACGGAATTGATGAGGCTCTGCGGTGCATCCTCACCGATGAACCAGCGAGTGAGTTTCTTGGCGATGAAGCGGGCCGTGCTCGGATGGGTCAAGAGTGCATCGAGCACGTCCAAACCGTCTTGGATTCCGGCCGCCGCGGAACGCGCGGGAATCACCCTGCGCTGCGGCGTGTTGTCGAAGATCACCTTCTGGGTAGTGTTGTGGGCATTCGGGTTGTATCGGAAGAGGCCGGCGTTAAGCCCCGCAGCACGCGATTGCATTCCCCAGCCCGTAAAGCAACGCGCCACCTGTTCGACGTCTGCCTGGGTGTAACCACCGTCGGTCCCCATGGTGTGCAGTTCAAGCAGTTCGCGAGCGTAGTTTTCGTTGGGGCGAGTGACGGTGGACGTGTCGTTATCGAGGTAGTGGAGCATCGCCGGGCTATGCGCGGATGCATCCAGCAGTGTGCGGAAGGATCCCAATGCGTGAGCCCGGACGACGGTGCGGTCGTCCA
>Ga0105044_10004006_pt1 | contig 20234 bp, 12 predicted proteins | sample MAT01_FD_78092 | JGI IMG/M metagenome (GOLD analysis project Ga0105044, IMG submission 78092) | Freshwater microbial communities from Lake Fryxell liftoff mats and glacier meltwater in Antarctica - MAT-01 | ecosystem: Environmental > Aquatic > Freshwater > Ice > Liftoff microbial mat | place...
GGAATACCCCCACCGAAGCCATGGCCCAAGAACTCGCGGCCATCAAATCAACCGTCGCACTTCAAACTTGAATCCAAGGTGCGCGAGCAAGCCCGCATTCAAATCGAATCCCGTGCAGCAGGCGAGCTGAAATTCGAGTTTTTGCCGGTTGTTCCAGAAACAGGTTTATGCCTTTTGCCCGAGCCTTCGGATGGTGACATTTATTTTGACATCGAAAGCGATGCCTTTGTTGGCGAACACGGCATCGAATATCTCTTCGGCTACATCTATCGGGACGATCATGGAACATGGACCTACACGGCGGATTGGGCGTTTGACCGCGATGCTGAGAAGGCGATCTTCGAGCGCTTCGTTGATTTCGTAACTGAACGCCGAAAGCTCCACCCCAGCCTCCACATTTATCATTATGCGCCATACGAACCAAGTGCGCTTAAGCGTTTGATGGGGCGCTATGCAAGCCGCGAGAACGAGATCGACAATCTCCTTCGGGGCCAAGTGATGGTCGATCTCTACGCCGCCGTGCGCAACGCAGTTCGTGCAGGCGTCGAAAGCTACTCGATCAAGAAGCTGGAGCCGATTTATGGGTTTGAGCGTCAGACCGAACTGCGAGATGCCAATCTGGCATTAAAGAGTCTTCAGGCCGGGCTAGAACTCGGCAACCCGTCATCGATCAGCCCGGAAGATCGCGAGACTGTCCAAGGTTACAATCAAGATGATTGCGCCTCGACCATCGCCTTACAGGAATGGCTGGAGGCGAGACGTAAGGACCTAATTGAACAAGGTAGCGATGTGCCGCGCCCTGAACAGCCGGAGGATCAGAAAAAGGAAGAGCTGAGCGAACGGCAATTGGCCATTCAAGCGTTAATAGAGCGATTGACGGTAGATGTGCCTGTCGATATTGAGGAACGAACCGAAGAGCAGCAAGCTCGTTGGGTCTTGGCTTATCTGCTTGAATGGCATTGGCGGGAAGAGAAAGCGAGCTGGTGGGAATTTTTTCGCCTCAAAGAGCTGACCCCGGAAGAACTCGTCGACGAACGCGCAGCACTCTCATTTCTGAACTATGTCGGAACAATCGACACAACAAAGACAGGTATCCCGACAGACCGCTACCGCTTTTTGCAACAGGACACCGACCTGCGAGGCGGCGAAAGCCTAAGGTCTGCTGGAGGAGAAACCTTCGGCAGCGTTATTGCGATCAATGCCGATGAGCGCACCGTCGATATCAAGAAGACGGGCAAGACCAAAGATCTTCACCCAGAGGCGGTCTACGCCTTCGTGTCCTACAACAGTAAAGAACAAGCGAACGCGATTTTTCGTATCGCACACCATGTCGCCGAACACGGCATTGAAGGTGATGGTCCCTACCTTTCTGGCCGATCACTACTCCTGAGGGATAAGCCGCGCATTGGTGGCGAGCCAATAAGGAAGGATGCTGAGGACACACTTATCGGCGCCCTTCGCATCGCTGAGCAACTGAACGGCGGTGTCCTGCCCATACAAGGGCCACCTGGAACCGGCAAGACCTACACCGGTGCACGGATGATCTGCCGCCTAGTTGAGCGCGGTCTGAAGGTTGGCATTACCGCGAACTCGCACAAGGTTATTCGCAACCTGCTGGATGAAGTCGTAGAAGCGTCCCACGAAATGGGCACCAATCTGACCTGCATAGAGAAGCCCGGCGAACAAGAGCCGGATCAGGACCGCCTTGTCTTTGCGAAGAACAACGATGACGTTTTCTCCGCACTTAGCTCTGGCCGCTGCCAGGTAGCTGGAGGAACAAGTTTTTTGTGGGCACGAGAAGACGCGTACGAGACGCTAGATGTGCTGGTCGTCGATGAAGCAGCCCAGATGTCGCTGGCCAATGTTGTGGCTGTTTCGCAAGCAGCAAATACGCTAATCCTACTTGGCGATCCACAGCAACTCGACCAGCCGAGCCAAGGCTCGCATCCAGACCGAACGGGCGCTTCATCCCTCCAGCACATTCTTGGCGACGAGCACACAATCGGGGATGAACGCGGTCTCTTCCTAGAAGAAACATGGCGTCTTCACCCAGAAATTTGTTCTTTTAATTCAGAGCTTTTTTACGACGACAAGCTCCGTGCAAAAGAGGGTTGTGCGCAGCAGAAGATCATATCTGTAGGACCTATCAGCGGAAGCGGGCTTCGTTATCTGCCTGTCGCTCACTCCGGCAATAAGAGCTTCTCCATCGAGGAAGCCGATGTTACGGCAAAGCTTGTAAATGACATCCTAGCCAGCAAACCAAGCTGGGTAGATCGCGACGGCAACGAGCACAAGCTGACGATCGACGACATCCTCGTCATCACGCCGTACAACGCGCAGGTCTTTGAGATACAGCAGCGTCTGCCACATGCGCGCGTCGGGACAGTGGATAAGTTCCAAGGCCAAGAAGCACCCATCGCTATCTATTCGATGGCCACATCAAGCCATGCCGACGCACCAAGAGGAATGGAATTCCTCTACAGCGCCAATCGCTTCAACGTCGCTATATCCCGCGCCCAATGCGCAGCAATTCTCGTTGCATCGCCGGACATATTTGAGGCCGAGTGCAAGACCCCAAGGCAGATGCAGTTAGCAAACGGGTTCTGCCGATATCTTGAGATGGCTGAAATTCTGCAAGAATCTAAGGAAATGCCAGCTTTGAAAGAGCCTGCATTTGGGGGTAAGGGAAGATGAGTGCGGAGCAAGATGAAATAATTCACACCGCGCTACCCGAGTGGACCGAATACAGAAAGAAGAATGGGCTCGATCCCCTGGGTATGCAGAACAGCAGCGTAAGCCTCTATCAGACGTTTCTGCCCGGCATCTCGAACGTAACTCTGCGGATTCGCTACTATGGTCTCTACGCATGGCTGGCGATGCGCTACGCCAAATCCATCGGTGATACAAACCCAGAAAGCTGGAAACGACGGGTAAGACGCGCAGAAGCGCTCTACGCCCTGATCGCCAGCCATCACAGGGGGGAGCCCGGTGTCGCCGGTATCGAATGGGCGTCTAAAGAGCTGCTTGCGGATAGGTCAGGCGATACTATCGATTTCGCGGCCGCCGCCGAACCAGGGAGCGAAACCTACTATCTCAAACAGGCTTGGGGTGCCTTTGGGGCTGCCTACCGCAGTCAGCTATTCGAGATTGGCATCTTCCAACGAACCGATGATCACGAAATTCCTCTTCCGAGCAAACCGCTAGGCGAAAGACTGGCGCAAGCCTTCGAGAAGTCTCTGGGCGAGTTGGCTGATCAATACTTTGCTGTTGTCGAACGCGGCACAGTCCAGCCTTCAGAACTGCAGCAGCTCGGGCCTTTCCTTCCTTCTGCCATAGTGCCTCAGAGCGACGAGTGGTTGCTATACGAAGACATCCTGATCACGCGCATCAACGCACCTGGGTCCAGAGCGCTATCGCGAAAACTCAGCATCCAACTTATTCTTAGGATCGCCAACTTACTTGGACGCGAGCCCCGAGCCGATGAAATCAGATGGGTTCTCTATGCCGGATATGATAAGGACGGTAACGCGCTCTCACTTGGTGACCCGGCCTTGGAGGCGCAGCGCGCGCGCTGGTGGGTCTATCATGCAAACGACCTCTGCCACATCGCGTATGAGGCGCTGCTTAAGTTCGCGCTCGATACCCTTAGTGAGTATCCTGCAGGTCTTAGCCTTGCACGCCTGATCGGTCTTTGCGCGGATACAATACTAGATCAATTCGATATTGAGCCTCAAAGTTGGGATGAGCTTATTGCGTCATCCATACCCGCAAGCAATGCCTTTGATATTCACATTCTAGATAGCGAAGCAGCATTGTCGAGCAAAATAATTCGCGCTGGTCGTAGTGATGCAAGCGTTTGCCTGCCGAAGACTGCCGTAGCGGCCGTGCGAATGATAGCGATACTCCATCGCCGAATTGAGGATACCAAAGCCGACATCAACGAACCACTAGGTGTCTTGAACCCAGATGCATTTCGTTCACTTCTCACAGAGACTCATTTTCTTGACAGTCACCGCAAAGAGCCTTTCAGGCGAATACTCGAGCGCATTCTCGAAGAGCGCGTGATTAGGCGACACTTGTGGGTTGCCATGCGCAAACTCCGTCACCAGAGCGACTACACTTTCCTGATTGAAACAGATGACGGAAAATTGAGGCTACGTGGAAAAGATGGGCCTGTATTTACAAACCCGCGCCTCGGCCCTGCGATAAGCTTCCTGAAAGATATCGCTTTGCTCGACCAAGACGGTCTTACCGATCTCGGGAAAAAGGCTATGTGGACATGAGAGTTTACGAAAGATTTGCTGACAAGGGCTACCACACTAGTATTGCTACAAGCTTTGGGATTGATTTTGACGCCTATGAAAGCATAGTTCTGCCGCGCATCCGAGGTGCAGGATGCCGCAACAATATGGTCATCACAGATGGAAGGATGCTGACCCACGCACTCAGCGGTGCCTCAGCCCTGCCACGACAAGCGGGAAAACTCTATAGCGTTGCGGGCGCACCCATGAGCAGATAGTTTCATCCGAAGTTGTTCCTGCAGCTCGGGCGAAAGGGTGGCCGCCTGATAATAGGGTCGGCAAATCTAACGGCCCCCGGTCTTGCCGGAAATCTCGAAATGGTCGCCTTAATGAGCTGTGGTTCCGAGCCAGATGGCGAACAGCGTCTTATTGTCCAAGCTTGGGATTATCTTTCCAGCCTCATTGATCCAAGCGATCCGATGCTCCCCGCACAGCGAGAGTGGATGCTCAACAGAACGCCATGGCTTCGCACGGCAACGTCAGCAGTCGGAATCGAGAACCTCGCAGACGGCACTGCTGCGGCGCTGCTTATCGCAAACCGTACCACCGGAATCTCTGCCCGGTTTGCGGACCTAATAAGCGAGAAAGTGAGCCGACTGATAGTCACAAGCCCCTATTGGGACGAACGGCTTGGCGCTCTTTCCTATCTTAACGAACGTCTCGCCCCTAGGTCAGTCGCGGCTCTGATTGACCCCGAGACCGGCTTATTCCCACAAGATGCCGCAATCGCCCTACCAAACCTCACTCTCTACAGCCGCGAAGGATTTCAGTCAGGACGCTTCATTCACGCAAAGATATTAATCGCCGAGACCATTACCGCCGATCATGTTCTGATTGGTAGCGCCAACTGCACTCTAGCGGCTTTGGGAAACGCCAGAAGTGCGAGCAGCAATGAAGAGGTATGCCTTTATCGCCGTCTGCCGCCGTGTTCGGCCATCGCAGCGCTCGGCCTTGAGAACCGTCTCAACGACGAACGGAGCATTTCACCTGCTGAACTACAACCATTCAAGATCGAGGACGATATCCCGCTCCAAACTCTCGAAGGCCAAAAGTCGGGGATATTCTCACTTCGCGGTAGCACCTTAACCTGGCAACCATCAAGAAACATCAGAGAACCGGAACGCTGCACCATCGATCTGCTCACAACATCAGGCGGCCCACTAGGGAATCAGATTGGTGTTCTGGAAGCGGCTGACTATCAAAAGCTTCGTTACCAGATCGAAACAATTGATGAAGCGCCAACTTTCGCGCAGGTGACGGGATCGCAAGGCGAACGTTTTGTACCAGCTATCATCACTCAGATCGATACACTCCGGGCGGCCATTCGCGAAACCCATTCCAAAAAAACGGAGAGCGCGCTCACCCAACTGGATGGTGAAACAGAAGCCAGCCTCGCCCTCCTCGAAGTCCTCGATGTTCTGGAGAAGATCGAAGAGACCGATATAAAAGCTGCCGGGGAAGGCGTTTCTATCCCGAAGACCCAGAAGCGATCCGAAGGCAGCCAAAACCAAGTCTACCAGACATTAAGCTATGAAAAATTTAATGCCAGACGACGGCCTCATCAGGAGGGTCCGCTTCAGCACAACAGCCTTGCTGGTAGCGACGTTTCGATTGTGCGCGACTTCCTGAACCGGATCGTCGGCCTCAGCGCACTCATTGGCACACCAGAAGAAGACGATGAAGAAGTACTGAAGGCATCCTTCAATCTCGGAGACGAGACAGATGATGCAGTAGGCGATCTCGCCGCTGGCGAAGAATTTGACGGCAAACCGAAAGGGCCAGAGCCAGTAAAACCCGGTGAAGAAGAGCGCCGCCGGAAGGCACAGCAACGCAAGGCCACAAAGGAACAGATTGTCAACGCCGCCGCAAACTTCTCAAAGCGTATAGCGATCAAACAAAAGGCAGAGACGCTAACCACACGCGATTTACTTCGGCTGCGGGCGCTTTTAATGATTATCTGCGCAGCCTCGTGGAAGGGCACCGACAACCCCAAGGAAGACCAGACAGGCCGCACCACCCTCCAAGTCCTAGCATCCGAAGGCGACACAGATAGCTGGCCAACAGTCATGGGACGTTTGCTTTTCAGAGTATTCGGTGGTCCCAACCCAGCTATCCGCAATCTCAAACTTGACACCGACCACGACCAGCTACCCGCCGATCTCATCGAGTGCTGGGCTACCTGTTTCTGGTGCCTTCAGGCCTGCCTCATCGCCCCGCTCTCACCCGCAGAACGCGCTAGAATCGACGGCTACATCGCTCCTTTGGCAGAAATGACCTACAAACGAACACCCTTGTCTGAAATCGAGCTTATGGCAAACTCAGTTACCGGCGTCATGGACGGCATGTGCGCGCGGTACGCAATCCGTCTGGGTATCAAGACATCCTCTGTCCAAGACCGCCATCGGACTCTTGTCGGCCAGCTCTTCCTGAATACAAAACCGCAGGTGATTAAGCATGTCTAAATCGAGGGCACAATTGGAGGTGAATTTCTCGATCTACCATAGCGAAAGTGCTAGGTTAAACAGTGTCTCGCGCAGGCAAAAATCAGAGAAAGAAGAATATGCATATTTCCCGAATTAAAATCGAGAACTTCAGAAACTTCTCCCAACTAGATGTTGCCGTTGCGGGGAATATTGTCGTCGTCGGCGAAAACCGTGTCGGAAAGACTAACCTGCTTGAGGCGCTCAGGCTGATATTTGACCCCGGAATGCCAGATAGTGCGCGTCAGCTAGGTCTTGCGGATTTCTGGGACGGACTCGAAAAGCTTACTGTCGAAGACAAGATCGTTGTCAGCGTTGAGATCAAAGATTTTGAGGGTGACCCTGACATTCTTGCGATTCTGACGGATTACCGCTTGGATGACGACCCGCACACGGTCCGCCTAACCTATGAGCTGAGGGCAATCGCCGACCTTGACGGCGACCCGGCGACCGCCGAAGATTACGAGTTCATCTGCTATGGGGGAGATAACGAAGCCAAACGCTTCGGCCACAACATGCGTCGACGGATCACAATGGATGTACTACCGGCGCTAAGAGATGCTGAAGGCGATTTGGCGGCCTGGAAGCGTTCGCCTCTTCGCCCACTGATTGAAGATGCCTTCAAGAATGTCGACCGCGAAGCTCTACACGAAATCGGCGAAGCCATAGAGGAGGCCACGGCAAAGATTACCGCCTTTCCGGAAGTGAGTGCTCTCGAAGACCAAATAGCTACGCTCTTTGCCGAGATGAGCGGACCAAAACAGGACATCAAGCCGACACTAGGATTTAGTCCCACTGATCCCGCGCGCCTCTACAGGTCAGTCCGCTTGCTAATCGATGAGGGCGCGCGCGGCATCAGCGATGCAAGCCTCGGATCGGCCAACCTGGTCTTCCTCAGCTTGAAAACACTAGAAATCAAAAGGTTGATTGACGAGAACCGCCGCGACCACACCTACCTTGCTATCGAAGAACCGGAAGCACACTTGCATCCGCACCTTCAACGATCTGTCTACCGGCATGTCTTTGAGGCCGCACAAGGCGGCGCAGGTGATAATAGTCCGCTTTCGATCTTGCTCACGACGCACTCCCCTCATATTGCCAGCGTTGCTCCACTTCGCTCAATAGTGCTCTTAAAAGACCTCGGCGATAAAGGCACACGTGGCTACTCTGCGCAGGCTATCAGCCTTTCCGACTCCGAGGTCGATGATCTTGCGCGGTATCTCGATGTGACGCGCGCTGAAATGCTCTTCGCGCGTGCTGTCATCTTGGTCGAAGGCGATGCAGAGAGGTTCCTCGTACCTGCGTTTGCCGAAACCGTCGGCCATCCGCTAGACAAACTCGGCATTACAGTATGTTCCGTAGCCGGTACAAACTTCAGGCCCTACGTGAAGTTTCTAAGTGGACTTGGCATTCCATGCGCTGTGATTACAGATTGGGACCCAAGCGAGGGCAAGAAGCCTCTTGGTTTCAACCGCTCCCTAAACCTTGTCGCAGATATCGAAAGGCAACGTACCGGCGAACAACCCGATGAGCTGGTCGCGGAGTTGCAGGCGATCACCGACTACAATGTATTCGCCACACGATGCGAAAAGTTTGGGATATTCTCGAATGCGCAAACGCTGGAGATCGACCTGTTTGCGGACGATTTCGCAGATGCGATGATCTCTGTTCTACGAGAACATAATTTCAGTGCCGAGCGAAAGGCCCTGGTCGACACATGGGAGGCCGACAAAAGCACTCTCGCCACCGACGTCTTACTCGCCATGATAGAGACAATCGGCAAGGGCCGGTTTGCGCAACGCTTAATTTCCCACATGGGCGATACTGCCCCCCCTTCCTACATTTCCAACGCAATTAACTTCGTGGCTGAACGTGTCTGAGACGTCGCTTTATCTTCAGGCAGCCGAAGAGTTGCGCCGGAACCCTGGCCAGTGGGCCGCTTATGAATCGCAGGGTCACTGTGTCGTGCTCGCAGGCCCCGGCAGCGGCAAAACGAAGACACTGACCATTAAGCTTGCGCGTATGTTGTCAGAGGATGTTCACGAGCCGCGCGGTGTCGCTTGTATCACCTACAATAATGAATGTGCCCGCGAACTTGAGCAAAGGCTCGACGCGCTTGGCGTTGAAGCGGGCGAGCGCGTGTTCATCGGGACAATGCATTCATTCTCGCTTACACAGATCATTCTGCCCTACGCCAAAGTGGCCGGACTCGGCCTACCAGAGGAATTTAAAGTAGCAAGTCTGCAAGAACAGCGTGGAGCCCTCGAGCGTGCCTATGATCGGGTGGTAGCCAGAGGCGAAAACCCACATAGCTCTTGGAGGCTACGCATGGATAATTACAGGCGTCTATTCCTAAACCGCGATGTTCCTGCCTTCAACGATAACGATCTAACATGCGCCCGTTTGGTGATAGCCTATGAGGAGGAGCTCAGGGCACGTGGCCTGATTGATTTTGATGACATGCCGCTCTTGTCGGTTCGCGCATTACGGGAGAACCTCTGGCTACAAGAAGCCATCAAAGCGAAGTACCCTATTTTAATTGTTGATGAATATCAGGACTTGGGAGGCGCCCTCCACCGGATGGTTATGGGTCTCTGTTTTGGAACCGGCATACGTCTTTTTGCGGTCGGTGATGTTGATCAATCGATATACGGATTCACCGGTGCGAACCCTGAACTGCTGAACCGCTTGTCGCAACGCGAAGATGTTGAGACCGTGCGTCTTAGGCTGAACTATCGGAGCGGTTCGAGCATTGTGAATGCCTCGCAGTATGCGCTTGGGGAAGACCGGGACTACGAAGCGTCGGAAGATGCCGCTGAAGGAACAATCTATTTCCATCCTTTGCGAGGTAGCTACGACCAGCAAGCCAACCATCTTTTCGAGACGCTCATACCTGCAGCGATGGAGCGGTTGCCTAATTTACAGTTGGGCGACATAGCAGTTTTGTACCCTGCCGCATCTTTCGGTGACTACCTAGCGGCAGCGGCACAAGAGCATGGCTACGCAATCGTAAGGGCAGATACAAACGCGATTTATCCTCGATCTAGCAGAGTTATGCGGTGGCTTGAGCAATGCGCGATCTGGTGTTGCGCCGGTTGGCAAACCGGCACGCCAAGATTTTCTCGAATTGTTGGCGAAGGTACTCGCATGTTCAGCGAAGCACTCGCTTCGGAAGACGCCAAACTTCAGTTTCAACGCGAACTCATTGCATTCTTGTGGGAGCGCCGTGACAACTCCCTGGCGCTGCATTCCTGGCTCGCAGGTTTCCGCGATAATATTTTGCAGCCAAATTTCGCGGCAAGTCGAACTTTGGTTGACGAAAGAGCTACTCTGGACGCCTTCATTTTGCGCACTGGACTTGGGCAGGACTGCGAGGCCTTCACCCTCGGACTATTTTGCGGTCATGGTGCAGGAAATGATCGGATTAATCTAAGCACCCTACATAGCTCGAAGGGATTGGAATTCCGCGTCGTGATTCTTTTCGGTATGGACGCCGGAAAAATACCTTGGAGCAACCAAAAAGACGGAAAAATCAAGGAATGGCGACGGCTCTTCTATGTTGGATTTACTCGAGCCGAAGACGATGTTCATATCCTATTCAGCGCGAACAATCCATCGCCGTTTGTTACGGAACTGAAAGAACGTCTAAGCTGCGATTTATAATCAGCCGCTTGCATTTTTGTCATTTTCCAAACAGCTTTCGAATTTTATGCGTATTCTACTTTAGGGATATCACTCATACGTTTAACGCATCTCCATGTTTCTTAAGCCAGTTCTTTCGCTCTGTGTAATCGGGAAGGGCTTGGTCAATCTCATTCCAAAACACGTCTGAGTGAATGCGCACAAAGAGGGGAGTCTGCACATGATCGCTGCTGCCAACTCTGTAAAAAGCCCGATTGCCGCCGTGCCGCAAATCCGCGCCCGTTGTACCGAAAAACGCTTCGGCATGCGCGATCCGCTGCGCGGGATCGATGACGGGACCAGGCTTGACGTAGCAGTGCTCGGGCAAGCCTTCGATCTGCTCCACGTTGAACACGGCGTAGGCCTTCATGAACGGGATTTTGCGCTCTTCCGTTGCGCCGTTCTCCTGCTCGTCGGTCGTGGCGATGGTGTTGGAATAGACAACAGGATTGCCGCCCTCGCCCTTGCGAACATGCGCCCCAAGCTCTTTCGCCTGTATGAAGGTCATCCAGTAAGGGGAGCAATAGCCCGCCTCAACCGCGGTGCCCCAAAGCGTCAGAACATTCATGCCGCTATAGGTCTGGCCGTTATGGCGCAGCAGTTTTGTGATCCGCCCGTCCATGTTTGAGGCACGCCAAGGCTTCAGCCATGTGAGTTCGCCCTTTTCAAGATCGGCTGTGATCTTGTCAGTCACTTTTTGATAAACGTCCTGTTTCATTGGTCTATTCTTCTTTTAGCTTAGTCGGTTGCGCATGAAACCGAACTAGGCCCGCGCCAATGAGCGGGGGGAGGCCGTCAAGATCGAAGACAGTGCGGAGGGGATCAACCGTCCTGCGCAAACGAAGTGCGGAAGGATGGGGGACCGCTGGCTGCGCCTGAAACGCAAGCGAAGGGCTCGGTCTTGATGGTGGATGGGGTCGCAGACCCCTGCTGAAAAGGAAAAAGTATCAGCCCTTCAGGGCTGGCAACAGATATCGCGCAAGGGATGGATGCCGCATGGCCGAGACCGCCGAAGGTGGGCTTGGTTCACGACAGCCTGGCCCACAAGGGTGCGCACTCACCTCCTAGAATAGGCGACAAGTCCCACATAACTTTCCGTTATCGTTGCAAAATATCTACAGCTAGGTATCATATTTCCAAAGCTGAAAGGATGAGCAGTGAAAGCAGGCCCGGTTACAGTTCGAGAACTTCTAGAAAACCGGCAACGGTTTTGCGTACCAATCTATCAGCGTCATTATGTATGGACTCGGGACAAACAATGGGAACCTTTCTGGAACGATATTCGAACGAAAGCTATTGAGCGCCTTAATGGTCGAGAGCGCCGTTTCTCTCATTTTATGGGAGCCGTTGTGCTCGAAGCTCGTGGTGCAGTGTCGTCGCGGCAAGTAACGTCTTTTCAGGTAGTCGATGGACAACAGCGACTGACGACCTTTCAGCTCTACCTTGCCGCTGCGAGAGACTATGCAAAACAGGCGGAATTTGAAGACACTGTTGGTTTGATTGAGGGATACTTATTCAATGAGAAGCAGCATCTCATGGAAGACCCTGAGGTAGAAAAATATAAAGTTTGGTCGACGAAATACGACCGAGAGCTCTTTCAAGACATCGTTCTCGGAGGAAGAGCAGAGCTGAGGAAGAAATACCGCGACCATTTTTATAAAGGTCGCGACAAAATTTATGAATACAGCACAGTCCCCACTTTGCTTGGTGCCTACGGCTATTTCTTCGAGCGAATTAAACATGCGGTAGAAAGTGATGATCTCGAAGACGACTTTGCCGAGACTATTGAGCAGACGAAAACGAAGACGTGCCATCAAATGAAAAAGCCGAGACTTCTGATCGTGATCGTGTCGTGATGGAGCTCCGTCTTGATGCGCTATGGGAAGCACTGATTGAGGAGTTCAAGGTTGTCGAAATCAGACTTGAAGAAGGCGATGATGCGCAGGTAATCTTTGAAACATTGAATGAAAGGGGCGAACCCCTGCTTGCAGCCGATCTTGTTCGTAACAATATTTTCCATCGTGCTGATGCAAGACGCGAAAGTGCTGAAAAACTTTTCGAAAAATATTGGAAAGAATTTGAAGACCCTTTTTGGAGCGTCATGGAAAAACAGGGTCGGTATAAGAAAGCTAGAATTGAATTCTTCCTATCAAACTTCATTGCGGGCAAGGTCGCCGGCGAAGTCACGCTGTCAAAACTTTTCAGCGAATACAAAGCCCTCATTAAAATCCAGATGACAAAGCCAAAGGGAGGGTATCCGACTGTCGAGGCGGAACTTCAAGACCTCGGAGTCTACGGCAAACTCTATCGCCGCCTGCTAGAGCGTGATGCAACCGATCCAATTGGTCATTTCGCCAAGCTGCTTCATCCTTGGGACGTGACAACAGTCTATCCGCTTGTCTTGCGTATCTGGGCAGAAGATGAGATCGAGGAAGATGCACGCAAGGAGTGTCTTTCGATCCTGCTAACATTCATTGTGAGGCGCGCAATCTGCGGCCTAACAACAAAGAACTATAACAAATTCTTCCTATCTGTCCTTCGCCATTTGGAGTCCAAGGGTTTCTCGCGCGATAGTCTTGCGAAGTTTCTGTGCGCCCAAAACTCAGAAAGCGCTCGTCTGCCAAGAGATACGGAATTTGAAACTTCATGGATATCTTCGCCCATGTATGGTCGGAGATTGACGCCGCTGAGAGTACGCACAGTTCTTGAGGCTATCGAGCGCGAAAAACGACAAAAGTTCCATGAGACGGATCAGCTCAACACAAACTTATCGGTTGAACATATTTTACCAACTCAGTGGGAAGAGCACTGGCCGCTAACTGATGGTGAAAAGCCGACTAGAGACGAAACTTGGCAGGCGATGTACGCCTCCGAGGAAAATAACTCTCGCATCGGGGAGATCGTGCGCCGTAAAAGGCTCCTAAATACCTTTGGAAATCTAACAATCCTAACCAAGCCCCTGAACAGCAGCGTTAGTAATGGACCTTATAAAGCGAAGCGCGAAGCTCTGGCTGATCATTCGTTGCTTGTTCTAAATCGAGAGATCACAAAGGATGAAGACTGGGGTGAGGATCAAATAGAGCTCCGTGGGCAAAAACTCTTGGAAGTTGCACGAGACCTTTGGCCTTATCCATCCTGATTGCCTGACGATCAACCGACATTAATGAAAAGCAGGATGAATGCCGCCAGCACCAAGACGAAGACGAGGAAATACATTAGAGCGCTGGGAAGTCGCACTAGTCAAAGCCATGTTGGAGCGTGGCACCTACAATGACCAAGACGTCCTTGCTTACTTTACGCGACCGACGCGCTCAATCAACCATCGCGTAATTAGTGAGATAAGAAACGGCGCTCAACATAGAAACCTCCGCCCGAGCTCGGAAGAGGAGCTGGATGCGTTTCTCATTTCGTGGCCAGCTGTTGATCCGCAGACCGGATTAAGCCTGCGCGGCGATGAACTTTTGATAAAGGCACGGGAGGCCATGATCGCCGCCGTTCACACCTTTAACGGTGCTGGTCTAACCTTCCGTGCAGAACTCTTTGTCGTTACGTCCATCATAGCCTGGACTTACATGCTCCACGCATACTATCGGCGGGAGGGAGTTGACTACCGGTATTACAGAAATCAGGATGGTGTTCGCGAAATCGAACGCACACAAGCGGGAGCGGAAAAGTATTGGGAGCTTAGCAAATGTTTGAATGACAATCGCTCCCCCATCGAAAACACATCCAGAAAGAATCTTGAATTTCTTATAGAACTTCGGCACGAGATTGAGCACCGTTCGACAAATCGCATCGATGATGCGGTAAGCGCAAAGCTGCAAGCATGCTGTATCAATTTTAACGAAACCATCAAAACTCTTTTTGGAAAGCAGTATGGCCTTGAAGCAAGGCTACCGCTTGCCCTACAATTTGTCACCTTCAGCTCGGATCAGGGCGCTCTGCTAAAGGCAGCAGGAGACCTACCGACGCATATCGAAACTATGATGGATGCCTTCCATGGCGGGCTAACCGCAGATGAGCAAGCCGATCCGCGTTTCGCATATCGTGTAGCTTTCGTCCAAAAGACTGCTAATCGTGCCGGAAGTTCTGATCTAGCAATCGAGTTTGTTCGGCCTGACTCCGATGAAGCTGCTGAGATAAACCGTGTTCTGCTCAAGGAAACGGAAAAATCGAAGTACCGACCAACGAAGATTGTGTTAAGAATGCAAGAAGAAGGCTATCCGCGATTCACCATTTCGAAACACACTGATCTTTGGAAAGCCTTAGATGCAAAAGCCAAAGGGAAAGGCTACGGCGTACAGATGCTCGATGGCCAATGGTATTGGTATGACACGTGGCTTAATCGTGTTCAGGAACATTGCTGTGAAAACTCCGAGTCTTATGGCGCTCCGTAGCAGACAGCGATATCAAATGACGGCCCTACCTCCGGTCCAAATCCTGTCCAACAACTGAACGCAAGAGCTCAAGCAACTCAACTCGGTTAGAGCTAGCAGAGGCAGAGCACAGTAGATAATCGAAACTGAAGAGCAATGCAGAATTTCTCCTCGGATTCAGCAATATGCAATCCGTCCAAACGTCCTCGCCATGTTCTATCGATGCGGAATATTTCAATAGCCAGTACATTAGAACTTGCCTGAAGTCTCTTGACATGAAATTTCTATCCGTGTGTTTCACCTCAATCAGAATTCCACCCAGAGAAAAGTCTCCATTGCCGGAAGATATCCAGCCCAGTCCAGGTATTACAGGACTCCATCGTAGTTTTGAATCTGGGTGCTGTTTCTGAATGCTGCCCAACATTTCAACCAAATTAAGCGCAGCGTGAGATGCCAGGTCCATGTCGCCCTGTTCCAAATGATCAGGAATTTTCGCATCATAATGACGCTTTTGACGATCTGCAGCGACTTGGAGGCACTCGTCCCAGTTTGGCTCATCGTCTCCACGCAAAAGACTCTCTGCGCGGGCCATTGAAAGCTCAAACAACATCGCTTTTTGAAGATGACTTTCACCAACGAGTTCTTCCGAGAGCGGCTCAATGTCTTTAAACGAGAACATTGTCTTGTTAAGAGCGCCCACGAGCCCGCCAGTCAATCGAGGGATAAGAACGTCTAGAACCCCGGGTATGTCCCGTGCCACTGTTCTAGGGTCTCTAAATGGGAGCCTACTTTGCGCCATCTCGCGTCCAATCCTCATAGCAGGAAGCGAAGGTGACTGCGCTCATTGGCTCGAAGCCAAGTCGCCATGACTCCCCTAGCGAATTACGCAGCTGCGCGCGCGCGTGTTTGCCATCATCGCCGAAGCTCCCGGCTGTCAGCCAGAGCATTCTCTGTTCATCCGGACCGAGGTTCCGCCATTGATTTCTTAAGCGGGTAAAACTTGCATGGTCATGCCAATGTCTCCAGCAGTCGATGCAGGCTCGCTTGACCGTTTGAGAAGAGTTCTGATCGTAGACGCGCCGGACGAACCCTCCTCTCACATCAGTTCTTCGAAAGCGTATCACACGGAGGAAGTGTAGAATGTTCGCCTCTGGCATCAGGAGGTGCGGCGTTGCGTAGGGAATTCTGCTAAGTAATTCATCTACCTGATCAAAGACTGCCTTAAACTCATCGTTGGCTCTTACGGCATAAACGCCTCGCATAATCTTTGACCAAGACGCACGGAATGAATCAAGGTTTCTTGCGTCTAGCAGGGTAGCACAAAATTGAGCGGCGACGTTAGGCTCTTGGAATTTCAGCGCACGCCCTATTTGAGCCATCACGAAAGCATCTGGCTGCGACTTCTCCTTTTCAAGATCGAGAAGAAACTGGATATCTATTGACTCAAACGCCTTCTTTAGCTGCTCATACTGAACCTGAGCTGTGTCAGAGTACGGATCAAAATGCAGATCGAGCTCTCGCAGCGCAACACTCGTTTCGTCCCCATGCCCAAGTTGGGCCGCGATGTAATCCGTGTAATGTTTAGCGCTGAGAGTTGTTGTCTTAGTCCGATTAAGAGAGAGGCCGTAGTCTGCAAGTGAATGAGATAGTGTCGATAGCGCAGCATATGCTTGCTGTTGGGAGCTGCAGATCAACGTGAAATCATCGACAAATCGATGCTATACAATGCCCGCGTCTGAGAGTGACATGTCGATAGGAGTCAGCATGACTTCCGCGAGTGCAGGGCAATCGCTTTTGGCCTAAGTCACGATATGTTGTTCAGAAGTTGGCGTAGGAACATATCATCCCAGCCTGCGCGCTTGAGTTTGATAGACAGGGACGTCTTCGAGGTATCGCGTCGAACCACGTCGAGTGCGCGGCGGCGCAGGACAGCGATGTTGGCGGGGGCGTTGTCCTTCCGGTTGCGCGCGGCGTCCTCACGGAAGGAAACGTCCAGCTGCCAATGCAGCGCGTTCTCGATGGCACAATGATAGCGTACCGTGGTGAGCAGTGTTTCCGGGGTGGGCATCCAGGATAGCGCGAAGAAGCGCGTCTCGGAGGTTGCCTTTCCATCCACTTCCCGCGTCCTCTCGATCCGGCCGAACCTCTTGAGTCCCGGGAAATCATGGTGTTCTCCCAATGCATTGGCTGAGACGACAACCGCTTTTCGCGTCTCTCTACGGCCATGTCCGGTCTCCTCGGTGACGGCTTGGTGACGAAGGTCCTCGGGCGCGGTGAAACAACCGCGCGCATCGGAAAGAAGCGACTCCTGGTTGCCTTTCAGGGCGAGGCACCAGTCCCCGCCGCCGGCGTTGATCGCCGCAACCGTACGGCGATTGCAGTGCAGAGCGTCCCCGGTCACCACCTTGCCGCGCAGCGCGATCAGCCCCAGAACCTCGATCGCCGCATTGAGTTCCGTGCCCCGGTCGGCGGACACCGTCGCCAACGTCAGACGCAACCGGGCAGCGTAGGCCGAGACCATCATCCGAGTTCGCGCGCTCTCAGTCTCGGTCTTGTCGCGCGCTCCGCGCAGGGCTTTGCCGTCGATCGCGATCACGTCGCCGTCCTTCAACAGCGCGGCAACGTCGGCGAGCACCTTGCCGAACGCAGCATCGAGCGCCTTGGGATCGATCATCCGGAAGACATCACAGAATGTATCGTGCGATGGGATGGCGTGTTTCAGCCTGAGGAAGTCTCTGAAAACATGTTCTTTTGCGCGTCCAAACGCCGTCAGCTCCGCGCAGGAACTCGACCCGCACAACACAGACACGAAGGCGATGACAAGCAACTCGCCAAGGTCGAAGCGCGCGTTACTGGCGCGAGGGTCAGGGACATCTTCGAAGGCGGACAAGAAAATCTGCATGCTGGAGGCTCCATGGGCTGACGTTACAGGCCAGAATCCAACAGTTCGTCAGACGCAACACCGTCCACTCAAATCATCAGTTCCAAAAGCGATTCCCCTGGCCTTTGAAGGGCGGTGCCAAACTCGACGATACCAGATGACGCTTGCGGCCAAAAAAGATCTTCAGATACACAAACTGGTGAAGCGCCAGCCACTTCCTTGGATGCTTCCAACCGTTTGCTGCATGTAGTATAATGCCTTAAAATTATCCCAATGTATGGGCCAACCCGAATTTCGGATGAAGCATGCGATTTCTTGAACTACAGCAAAAAGACATAACTAGCCTAAATGATTCAGATTTACGGGAGCTCGTCGCCCGTTTATCTGAAGCTGAACTTTCCCAGCAAAACATACGCTCTTCGTCTGTGACTTGGGGTGGTGCGCAAGAGGCAGCAGATGGCGGTCTTGATGTCCGGGTTAAAAACGCTGGGACACTTTCTGCTCCAAATTTTGTGCCTAGAGAAAACACTGGGTATCAAGTCAAAAAGAACTCGATGGGGAAAGCTGCCTGTAAGAACGAAATGCTTCATAAAGGCAGCGTGAAAGAGATTATTGCATGGTTGGCCGAGAAGAACGGTGCATATATTATTGTCTCCGGTGAAGATGATTGTTCCGAAAAAATGCTTATTGCGCGCTGCGCGGGTATGAGAGATGCTTTAACAGGCCTTCCAAATGAAGACGCACTCCTGATCGATTTTTATGGAAGAGATCGCTTAGCAGCTTGGTTGAGACTTCATCCAGGGGTGGCTCTCTGGGCTCGATCAAGGCTCGGCAAGCCTTTATCGGGTTGGGCACCATACGGTCGCTGGGCGGGGACACCCGAAACTTTTGATGACAACTTCCTCTCCGATGACTTTCCTTGTGTCACTGATACTAACACACCTAACAAGGAGCCAATTTCACTTACGAAAGGCATTACTCTTGCTCGAATTAAACTCGGGCCTGCGGGTAGCACAGTCAGAGTTACTGGACTTTCCGGTGTTGGAAAGACGAGATTTGTCCAAGCCTTTTTTGAGGATTCTGTCGGCGACGAGGCGCTACCAAAGTCAGATGTTATCTACGCTGATCTAGGTAACGACCTTCAGCCAACTGCGTCTGAGTTAGTTTCATCTCTGATTGCGAATGGTCTAACAGCATACGTAGTTTTGGATAATTGTCCACCGGACGTGCACAGGAAGCTTCAAAAGCAAGTATCACAACGAGGCGCAAAATTGCGCTTGATAACAATCGAATATGATATCTCAGATGATCGCCCCGAAGAGACAGAAGTAATACATCTGGAACCTTCAAGCGTAGAAACCGTGTCAAAGTTGGTTCAAAGGCGTTTTACTGACTTGGGCCGAACCAATTCGGATAAAATCGCTGATTTTGCAGGTGGAAATGCTCGTCTTGCGTTGGCACTTGCCAGTCGGGTGGAAGCTGATGAAACGCTCTCAAATTTTTCTGACGAAGAATTGTTCGAGCGGTTATTCAGTCAAAGAAAAGATGCGTCCCCAAACCTGCTCCCAAGTGCAGAAACTTTTTCCCTAGTTTACTCCTTCAACACATCACCAGATGAATTCAATGATGAGTTGGAAACGCTATCAAAAATTAGTGGGCTTGATCGCCTCACACTTCATCGAAGTCAGGCTGAGTTGCTAAGACGGCAATTATCTCAGAAGCGAGGTGACTGGCGCGCTGTTCTTCCACATGCATTGGCAAATCGCCTTGCAAAAAGGGCGCTCGAAAACACACCACCAAACAATATTAACACCGAATTGTTTAAACCAGAAAACCTGCGCTTGTTTAAATCATGTGCGCATCGACTTGGATATCTTCACAATTTTTATCCCGCACAACGTCTTGCTGAAAGCTGGGTGCAGCTTGGTGGCCCTCTGCATGATATTAAGTCTTGTGATGAAGAACAGATTGAAGCACTCGACTACATAGCGCCGGTTTTTCCAAACACGGTTTTAACCGCAATAGAAGTTGCCGCTTCCGATCCAGTTTTTGCGAGTCGCAGCAATAGTCATTTTTGGAAGTTTGTCCGCTTGCTTAGCAAATTAGCATACGAAGAGGATAGCTTTGATCGCGCAACGAAAATCATTCTAAAATTCGCAGAAAATGAGTCTCCCGGAGAAAACAATAATAGCGTAGTTGGTCAGCTTCGCCAACTTTTTTCGTTATATCTTTCTGGCACGCACGCGTCACCTGCCAAGCGTCAACAGTTTGTTGCGAATTTAATGGACTCCATTAATCCACGGCATCGCGAAATTGCAAATGAGCTTTTTCAATCTGCCTTCGAGGCTTCACATTGGTCCTCAGTTTCAACTTTTGGATTTGGTGCCCGAAAGAGGAATACCGGATGGGTTCCTAAAACGCGGAAAGATAGAGTCGAATGGTATGGGGGGTTCATTAATTTGCTTGAGAAGAAGCTAGAGGCCAATAATGCTGAGATTAAGAACTCTGCTCGTGA